>Ga0075160_10000006_pt1 | contig 125007 bp, 110 predicted proteins | sample JI91814C2DNA_FD_70969 | JGI IMG/M metagenome (GOLD analysis project Ga0075160, IMG submission 70969) | Wastewater effluent complex algal communities from Wisconsin, to seasonally profile nutrient transformation and Carbon sequestration -... | ecosystem: Engineered > WWTP > Effluent > Algae... | reverse complement strand
GGTATTCTTGCTGGCTGCTGCATGCGCAGCGGAATGCTTGAAGTTACCCGGAGAGTTGCCCGAGCGGCTGAAGGGGCTCCCCTGCTAAGGGAGTATAGGGTCAAAAGCCTTATCGAGGGTTCGAATCCCTCACTCTCCGCCAAGACACAAAAAAGCCCCGTTTACCGGGGCTTTTTTGTGGGTGGTTGTTTCCCACGGATGCGGCGTCCGCCATGGGTCCAAGGATTGGCATGCATTGCAGGAGTCAACAAAAAAGCCAATGGGCATGCCCATTGGCTTTTTTGCTTTCGTATTGGTGCGCCCGGAGAGATTCGAACTCCCGACCGCCTGGTTCGTAGCCAGGTACTCTATCCAACTGAGCTACGGGCGCCAAAGAAGCGGAAGTTTGCACGAAGAATTTTCAGTCGTCAATAACTGGCGACAGAATCGTCGACAAGCCGGGCGGTCGGTGGCAAGGTCGGCGCCTTGCAATCAGCTCTATGGACGGATGTGGTAGCTATACCCTCTGTTCTTTAGATGAATCACCGGCGCTGGAGGACATGGCCGGAATTCTAGGGATTTGTTGTCGGATTTGTGGCATGGGTCGCGCTTGTGGCGATTGTAAAGCGCTGAATTTAGCTGCTTGTTCATGCTGTCTCGGCGAGAATGACCAGATCAGGGGCAATGAGTCGGATAGTGTCGGGAGTTGGCGCGTTATGCGTTGTGTCAAACTTTTTTATTGGGTATGCGTATTGCTTGCGGTTCCTTGCCTAGCCTCTGCCGCTACCTTCACGGTAGGGCCCAGTGGTCGCCAGTACACCCAGTTGTCCGCGGTTTTCAGCAGCAATAATCTGGCGCCAGGCGACATCATCGAGGTCGATGGAGGCGCAACCTACAATGGCGGCATCGTTGTGGGTGACGATGACAGTGGCAGCGCAGCCAGTCCGGTGATCATCCGCTGGAGACGCGTGGCGGGCACCACGCGCCCGATCCTGCAGGGTGGCGCGCACACCATCAAGTTCCAGCAATCAAACTACGTTGTGTTCGAAGGCTTCGAAGTCACTGGTGGTACGAGCAGTTGCGTGTTCAGCGAGGCACATGGCATCACGGTACGCGATGCCTACATCCACGACTGCCCATCGCACGGCATCCTTGGGGCAGACCAGAATTCCGGCTCTTTCACGTTGGAATACAGCGAGGTCGCCAATTCGGGCTCTGGCAATACCCGGCATGCCATCTATATGCAGAATGACCAAGTCGCCTACCCGGACACGGTCTTCCGCATGCAATACAACTATGTGCACAACGCCACCGGCGGGGTGCTGGTGCGCGTGAGGCACCAGCGCGCGGAAATCTACTATAACTGGATCGAAGGTTCCGACCTGCATGAGGTCGAGCTGATTGGGCCCGACTGCGAGACACAGAAGGCAGGCTGGACGGCGGACCTGAGGCGCGAGGATGCGGACGTGGTGGGCAACGTGATCGTCCACAACTCCAGTAGCCGCTCGGGAAATGCATTCCGCATTGGCGGCGACCTGAATGGACGCAACCAGGGGCGGACCCGCCTGGTCAACAACACGATCCTGTTCGACCGTGCTGGAGCGGTGAATGCCGTGCTGGTGCAGTTGGGGCAGGGGTCGCTCGAAATGCACAACAACACCATCTACCAGATGGGTTCGGGGACGCCCGCGATCGTGCGCGAAAACCCCGCCAGTGATGTGTCCGTGCCGTTCTGTGGTCCGCTCAGCCGTGAACCCTGGTCCGACGGCCGCAAGGTGGCTGGCAGCAACAACTGGGTGCAGAACAGCGCCACATTGGTGCCTGCCGAATGGACCGGCACCTTGAGGGGCACGGATCCCCTGTTGGCCAATGCCGCGCAGCGCAGCCTGCGGCCGTTGGCGGGCAGTCCGCTGATCGACGCGGGCAACAACACGCCGCAGACGCCTGTCGCATTTCCATTCCCATCACCCCTCGTTTTGCCAGCTTACGACCCGCCATTGCGTTTGAAGATGGCCATCGGCGATGCACATGCCCGCCTGCTGCTCGCGGGCAGGATAGATATTGGCGCGCTGGAGCAATTCGACATCGATGATTTTTCCGAGCCGGTTCGCGTCAACGGTGCCCATCCGCTCATCCCGCCGAGGGGCCAGTCGACTTCGCCGGTACCCCAGTCCTCGCCAGCGCTTCCGGTTCCTGTCGGCAAGCCTGGCCAGGAGAAGAAGCCCGTGTGGCGCCGGTCGCCCTCGGCCCGTTATCGACGTTCGGTTGTCAGGTACCCACTGACGCCCTGACGCTGGCACGAATGGCCTTATGGCCGTATCTCCCGCTCCGGCGGGGGGCTATGGCGATCCCGTACCCCTCTGTCCTTGCCTTGTGAGGCGCTTCCATTTCCCGCCGTGGCCGGATCCTTGCCCTCGTGGCGTTGGTATGGATGTCGTCCTGGTCAGGATCGACATGCGCCCGACATGGCAGTGATGCCAGATGCCGGGAGGCACGGCACGAGGCCCGTAACGGGTTTCGGCAAGGGGGATAGATGCAAAATCCGAAAACAGCGTCTCTGCGGGATTCCGTTGCAGGCTACGTGATGCAGCGTTCGAGGTACGCGCGTTCCTGCGCCGGCAATTGCCATGGCATGTCACCATGAAGTCCAGCAATGCAAGTCGCAAGACGCGGGCGGTGCGCTTGCTGTGGCTGGCGGAGGTCCTGGTTCTGGTCTTGGCCGTGATGGCGGCGGCATGGATACGTTTCCATGGCGATCCTGAGAGTCACATCAATTTCGCTGAACAGGCCCCCATCCGGGCGCTGCTGGTGGCACTTTGCATCACTGGCGCCATGGCTGCATTCGGCCTGTACCAGGTCCATGTACGCCACAACCGCATGGACTTCATGCTGCGTGCGATCCTTTCGTTCGCGCTCGGCGGCGTCGCGCTGGTGGTGCTGTACTACCTGATTCCGCAGACCTACATAGGTCGTGGCGTGCTCGCCATGTCGCTGGCAATAGGCCTTGTAGGCGTCGTGCTGGTACGGGTGCTGTCGGTCCATGTATTCAAGGCCGATGCGCTCAGGCAGCGCATCCTCGTGCTCGGCGCTGGCAAGAATGCCGAGCTGATCAACAGCCGCATGCGCCGCCAATCCGACCGGCGCTCGTTCGTCGTGGTCGGCTTCGTACCGGTGCCCGGACAGCCTGTCCTGGTTGACGAGGCATTGCATGCGCTTCCCGAGGGCAGCCTTTTTGAGTTGGCGGAGCGATTGCACATCGACGAGCTGGTTATCGCGCCCGATGAACGCCGTGGCGGCTTGCCCATGGAAGAAATGCTCAATTGCGTGCAGCACGGCATTTCGGTCATCGACCTTTCCACGTTCTTCGAGCGTGAAGCCGGCATGGTCCAGCTCAACGTAGTGGACCCGTCGTGGCTGGTGTTCTCCGGGGGCTTCGATTACTCGACGCCACGTCGCCTCAGCAAGCGCTTCTTCGACCTTGTGGCCGCCGGCGTGTTGCTGATGCTGGCCTGGCCGGTGATGCTGCTGGTTGCAATCGCCGTGCGGGTTGAATCGGAAGGCCCCATTTTGTATCGACAGACACGCGTGGGCGAGCGGGGCCAGAACTTCGTGCTGACCAAGTTCCGCAGCATGCGCGTGGATGCCGAGAAAGATGGGGTGGCACAGTGGGCCAGCAAGGACGATGATCGTAGTACCCGTGTCGGCCGTTTCATCCGCCTGACCCGCCTAGATGAATTGCCCCAGTTGTTCGCGGTGCTGCGCGGCGACATGAGTTTCGTAGGCCCGCGCCCGGAGCGCCCGCATTTCGTCAACCTGCTCAATGACGAGATCCGCTATTACGGCGTCCGCCACTGCGTGAAGCCCGGGCTGACCGGATGGGCACAGTTGCGTTACCCGTACGGAGCATCGGTGCGCGACGCGGAGGAGAAGCTGAAGTTCGATCTGTTCTATGTCAAGAACCACGGGCTGGTCTTCGACCTGATGATTCTGCTGCAGACGGTTGAAGTCGTGCTGTTTGGCCGAGGCGCGCGCTGAATCACAGCAATCAATCCGGCAGCAGTCCGCGGATTGCACGGCGCAGGGCGAACGGTGCTATGCCGAGCAATTCCCGGCGTAATGCAGGGTCTGGCGTGATCCGCCAGGCCTGCATGGCAAGGCGCCATCCGTCGCCCCATCGCCTGCGCATGACCATGCCGCGCGCATTGCGGGCGTAGGTGGAAGACAGGGCGCGTCGCAACTCCACCTCATCCACCACGCCCCTTGCTTCTTCTACGGCGCGTTCCACCACGCGGACATAGTCGTCGTAGGTGCTCGATGCGGCGGAAAGACCGTCATGGCCACGCATCGCGCGCACCAGGGCGTGCTCGACCACGCCGATTTGCCAGCGGCGGGCGACGCGCAGGTGGAAATCGATGTCTTCGGCGGTACGCAAGGTTTCATCGAACCCGCCGACATCCGCGATCACTTCCCTTCGCAACAGCGCCGATGCGGGCGCCAGTGCGGGGTTATGGATGATCCACTGCAAAACCCAGCCATCTTCGCGGATGGTCTCGCGGCGATGGAATACGTCGACCAGGCGGTGTTGGCCGTCGACGCGCTCAACATCGCAGAGCACCATGCCGAAATCCGGGCGGGCTTGCATCCATTCCACCTGGCGCGCCGTCTTTTCCGGCAGCCATTCGTCGTCGCTGTCCAACAGCGCGAAATAGCGCCCTTGCGCGATGGCCATGCCGTGGTTGCGCGCAGCCGACACGCCGGCGTTGGCCTGGTACGCGTAGCGGATCCGATCACCGTAGCGCCCACGCAGCACGGCTTCCGTGCCATCGGTGGAACCGTCATCCACGACCACGATTTCATCCACGCGCCGGGTCTGCGCAAGCACCGAATCAATCGCGCGCACCACCAGTTCGCGCCGGTTGTATGTAGGTATAATCGCGGAAACTTCGATTGTTGGCGCCATGCTGAAGGATCTCTCCAAAAAGCTGCTTTACGCCAGTGGCCTTTTGAGCCTGTACCACCGCATGCGCAATGCGGACAGTCTAACCGTGGTGATGTTCCATCGCACGCTTAGTCCGGACGATCCGCGGTGGGAAAGTTGCGATCCCGACTATACCTTGGCCACCAAATGGCTGGCTGAATCACTACGGTTCTTCAAGCGCCACTACCACGTCGTATCGCTCGCCCAAGTGCTGGAGTCGCGACGCAATTCAACGTCGCTTCCACCACATGCGTTGCTGATCACCTTCGACGATGGCTGGGCCGACAATGCCGATTACGCGCTACCCGAACTGCAACGCGCCGGGCTGCCTGCGTTGATGTTCGTGGTCGCCGATGCCGTGGGCACCCGGCAGCCGTTCTACCAGGAGCGCCTGATTGCTGGGTGGCGACGCGGGAAGTTGCGTGTGGATGCAGTGGCCGCGGCGATGGCGTTCGCGACAAGTGATGCGTGGCAGCCGCGCGATGAATCCATCGGGTCGCTGCGTGAACTCATTGCGCGCCTGGAAAAGCTGGATCTACAAGTGAGGAACGAACTGCTTTCCCCGTTCCTGTCCGGAATGGATGACGGGCTCAGGCACATGGTCGACGTGGGTGACCTGGTCCGCCTGCAGCAGGGTGGCGTTGCGCTTGGGCTGCACGGCAAGACGCATGCGCCAATGACCATTGCGCTGGACCTGGACGCAGAGCTGTCCGGCGCGCGTGCGGAACTGGCACGAAACCTCGGGCAGTCCGGACCCAGTGCGGAATCCATGTCGTTCCCGCATGGCGCATTCACGCCGCTGATCGCGGCACGTGCGCAAGAAGCGGGCTACGAACTCATTTTCACCAGTGTTCCGGTGCTTAATCCAACACGTGCAGGCGTGGGTTGGTTGCTGGGACGCACCGGTTACGAGACCGACACCGTCGTGGACAAGCGTGGTCGCTTCCGTCCGGATTTGCTGGCCATCTACCTGTTCCGGCGCGAGGCACGCAGGCTGGCGTGAAGCTTCGACGCAGCGTGCTGGTCTGCGCGAAAATCGTTGGATAGCTACTCGTCTTCATCCGCAGAAGTCAGGAAAAGATCCTGCTCGGCTTCCCTGTCCGCTGCCGCGCTCCAGCGGCCGAACACCGGGCGTCGGCTGCGCGGGACAAATCCCTGCCGAATCCAACAGTCCAGGTGCGATTGGTTGGCGGCGATTTCCACCGACACGGAAGCATGGCCCGTTTCTCGTGCGGCTGCGATCAATGCGAGCAGGCACGCGCTGTCTATGCCGTTGATGCCGTCCATCGACCAGTAATCACGCACGTGCAGGGTTCCGCCTTCCACCTGTGTTGCAAACCATGCGTGCAAGCTGTCCTGGCCGGGTTGGGTCAGCAACAGGTAGCGCGTCCGTGCCAGTGGGCAATCGTCGAAGCGCCACTTGGCGTGGGTGCTATCTCGCACGCCCACCAATCCATCACCTCGCGGTGATGCAGGCCATAGTGCGTCCATCCTTGCATCGGCGCGATCCGTCCAGGTCGCGTTGATGCGTTTTGCAAACAGGCGCTTGACGCTGTCGGCCAGGGCGAACACCAGGTCGGCCACCGCGCCCACGGAAATTGCCAGCCAACCTGGCATCTTGCTGCGCAGGTAAGGGCCATGCCGCAATACGTGGGCGTAGCGGACGATGTCAGTCAGTTTCGAATAGCCGATGCGCTTGAATACCGCCGCGGCCTTCGGATTTGGAAATCCGTACAGCAGGTCAAGCTGGCGGCCGCCTGCTTCAATCAGGCCTTGTTGCAGGATGAGGGCTGGGCCGAGCGAGCGGTGTTCGGGAATGACCGCCAGGTCCACCAGCACGCCAGCGCGGATGTCGCGTCCGTGCCAGCGCATGCGTCGCCGCCCCGCGCATGCCGTGCCTACCCAGCTTTGACTCTCCGTGTGTCGCAACAGTTGCAGCAATGGCTCGCCATGCGGGCAACCCAGGTAGAACCAGTCGTACTTGGAAGCGATGCGATCCTGCTGGCCCAAGTTGCCTGACCACAGCGACAGCACGGTGTCGCGATCACGCAGCGGGTCGCCCTCATGGACGACATACAGTGGCGTGGTCGCGGCAGCGACTGGCTCAGTCAAGCTCGGGCACCGGACTCACCAGCACCGGCGGCTGGTGAAGGTAGCGTGTCGTGCGGCGCTTGTTCTGGATGTCGTCGTACACGGCCTGCGCGTGGGTTTCAGTGATGCCCAATGCACCGGCGAGTTCGCTGGCCGGGCGGCCGTGGTTGAGCGCCCACAGCGCGAGATCCATCTGCTTGTAGGGCAGGGCGAAATAGAATTCGTCCTGGCCTTGGCTGAGGCTGTAGGTATCGGTGGTGGGAATGGCCGCGCAGACACGCTCGGGTAGCCCGAGGTGACGTGCCATGCCGTAGACCTGCGATTTGTAGAGGTGTGCGATGGGTTTCACGTCCGCCGAGCCGTCACCGTTCTTGACGAAGAAACCCTGGTCGTATTCCACGCGGTTGGGCGTGCCCACTACGCCGTAATTGAGGCGGTCGGCGTGGAAGTACTCCAGCGTCTTGCGTATGCGTTGCTTGAAATTGGTGGCGGCAACGATGGTCAGGTAATCGGCGAGTGCCAGGTCGCGCTCATGTTGCGCGCCATCCGGTGACTGCGCGATCAGGCGGAAGCGGTTGATGCGGCCTTCGCTGCCGCCGTCGATGACGATCTTGAACTTCCAACCTTCTGCGTACTCAGGCAACGCGTTCCTGACCGCCGCATCGCGCGCGGTGTAGCAGCCTATGGCGGCGAGGGCAGGTGCGATGTCCACGGTCTCGGTGCGCACGCCCAGGTGTTGCGCAAGCAGGGTGGCGCGCACGGCGCTGTCGTCGGAGGAGTCCTGCTCCGGCAGGATCAGGGTGAACACGCGGTCTGGCCCCAGGGCGCGCACCGCCAGTGCACAACTCACCGAGCTGTCGATGCCACCGGAAATGGCGACCACCAGCCCGCGGCGGTGCAGTTGCCGCGCGGTGGTTTCGCGCAGCCTGGCCGCGATGTGGTTGGCTTCGGCTTCGTAGTCCAGGTCCAGGACGTCAGGGGTCAGTGTGCTCATGGTGTGGTGTGTGGCTCCATCAGTTGGATGCGCCGGACCTTGCCGGACGCAGTGCGCGGCAGGGCATCGACGAAGACGATATGGCGGGGAATTTTGTAACTGGCGAGGCGGGTGCGGCAATGGGCCTTGATGCGGTCTTCGGCGCGCGGCGGAAGTTCGGTGGCGACCACGAAGGCCTTGACCACCTGGCCCAGTACCTCGTCGTCCACGCCGACCACGGCGACCTCGCTGATGCCGGAAATCTCGGCGATCACTTCCTCGACATCGGTCGGGTGCACGCGGTGTGCGCCGGTCTTGATCATGTCACTGCGGCGTCCCTGCAGGAACAGGTAGCCGTCCGCATCCAGGCTGCCCATGTCGCCGGTGCGCAGCCAGCCGTCCTGCAGCACGGCGGCGGTGGCATCGGGATTCATCCAGTACCCCAGCATCACGTTGTCGCCGCGCACCCAGACTTCGCCGGGTTCACCCGGTGCGACGGGCGTGTGGTCGTCGCGAAGGATTTTCCATTCCAGGCCCTGCACAGGAATACCCACCGAGCCCAGTTTTTCTTCAAGTTTGTGCGGCGGCAACCAGCTGATGCGCGACGTCGCCTCGGTCTGTCCGTACATCACGAACAGGCGCGGATGCGGCAAGGCGTCACGCAGGCGCTGGGTGAATGCAGGCGACATGGCTCCGCCGGCCTGGGTCAGGTAGCGCAATGACGATAGATCGTGTTCGCCCACCGCCACGTGCTGCAACAACAGGGCATAGGTGGATGGAACGCCGGAGAATCCGGTCGCACGCTCCTGCTCCAGTACTTTCAGTACCAGGTGCGGGAACAGCAGGTTGGGTGCCAGCACTACGCAGGCGCCGCTGATCATGTGCGTGTGCAGCACTGATGCGCCGTACGCGTAGTAGAAGGGCAGCACGCTCAGCACGCGGTCGTCCGGCACCAGTTCCAGGTAGGCCACGACCGCTTCGGCGTTGGCCAGCAGGTTGGCGTGGCTCAGCATCACGCCTTTCGGTGCGCCAGTGGTGCCGGAGGTGTAGAGGATCAAGGCCAGTGAAGCTGGATCGGTTTCCTGCGTCGTTACCGCTAACTCATCACTCGCGCGCGCTGCGCACAGAGGTTGTGCCTCGACGAGTACGGTGTGCGCCGGCATGGGGTCAAGTTGCGCCAGCGCCTGCCCGGCATCGCCATGTCCGGCTTCGTACACGACGTGCTTTGCCCCGCAGTGCCGCAGCCAGGGAAGGAAATCGCGCACGCGCGCTTGCGCATTCAAAGGTACGACCACGCCGCCCGCCAGCCAGGTGCCATAACAGGCCACGGCGGCTTCGATGCGGTTGGGCAGGATCAGGGCGACGCGGTCTCCCGCGTGCAGGCCCTGCGCGTGCAACTGTGCGGCAAAGTCTTGCGCCTGCGCCCAGAACTGCGCGTAGGTGACCTGGCGCTCGCCATCCACCATCGCCGTGCGTCCCGGATTTTCGCGGGCAGCCTCGGCGACTCGGGCAATGCAGGACGACGGGCGGCTCACGGGCACCGCGGATCAGCCGGCGAGTTTACGGCTGACGAAGGCGTCGACGGTTTGTATGGAATCGAAATTCGCCGGGATCATTTCGTCGGGCACGATCGACAACTTGAATTCGTCTTCCAGGAAGAAAATAAGTTCGTGGATGCCGGTGGAATCGATGATGCCACCGCGGATCAACGAGTCCTGGTCGCCGATGGCGGCTTCATCGTCGGAGAACAGGAAGTTCTCCAGTATGAATTTCTTGATCTGTTGCTTCTGCAGCATGGGTTCCCCTGGAAGAATCAAGCTCGTGTGTTGAAGGAATACAACGCCGGGAGGGCCGATTTCCGGCCAGCGCGAAGGGTGTTGCAGGCGCCCACTGCCGCCATTGGCCGATGCTACCATCCGGGCCTGATCCGATTCGTGCTGGAGTCATCGCCCATGAAGCGCCTGTTGCTGGCCACCTTGATTGCGTTGTCGGCGTGCCGGGGCGGGGCCGATCCCGTGGCTGTGGTGCAACCCCCGCAGGCGGTGAAGGATGCCGCGCCGGAGTACCACGAATCCGAAAAGGGCCGCTATGCGGTGACAGCGCTGGTCACCGGGCTGGTGCATCCCTGGGGGCTGGCGTTCCTGCCGGACGGCAGCATGCTGGTGACCGAACGCCCGGGGCGCTTGCGCCACATCACCCAGTCGGGCGCGATCTCCGAACCCATCAGCGGCTTGCCGAAGATCTTCGTCGATGGCCAGGCGGGACTGCTGGACGTGGTCGTGTCGCCCTCGTTCGCAACGGACCAGTGGGTCTACCTGTCGTTTGCGGAACCGACCCTGCGCGGCAACAAAGCTGGCACCGCGGTGTTGCGCGGCCGGTTGCAGGGCGATGCCTTGCTGGACGTGGAGGTGATCTACCGGCAGGAACCCAAGCTTTCGCACGGTACGCATGTCGGGTCGCGCCTGGTGTTCGATGATGCGGGCCATCTGTTCATCACCCACGGTGACAACCGCGTGGCCGCCGCGGCCGCGCAGGAGCTAGACAAGCTGCCCGGCAAGTTGGTGCGGATCTGGCCGGACGGGCGCGTGCCTGAAGACAATCCTTTCGTGGATCGCGCGGGCGCGCGTCCGGAGATCTGGTCGTACGGGCACCGCAACATGCAGGGCGCGGCCTTGCATCCGGTGACGCGGCAGGTGTGGACGACGGAGCACGGCCCGATGGGTGGTGACGAGTTGAACATCCCACAGGCGGGGCGCAATTACGGTTGGCCGGTGATCACGCACGGCATGGATTACAGCGGCAAGCCGGTACCGGGTTCGACCGGCACGTCGGCACCGGGGATGGAGCCGCCGCACCATGTGTGGCCGGTGTCGCCGGGCCTGAGCGGCATGGCGTTCTACACGGGTGACCTGTTGCCGCAGTGGAAGGGCAATCTGTTCCTGGGCGGGTTGGCGTCGAGCGACCTGATCCGGTTGGAACTGGACGGCGACAAGGTGGTGCACGAGGAGCGTTTGCTGAAGTCGCGCGGGCAGCGTATCCGCGACGTGCGGCAGGGCCCCGAGGGAGCGCTGTATGTGCTGGTGGATGCGGAAGATGGGATGTTGCTAACGATCACGCCGTAGGGTAGGTGTGGTTCTATCGTCGGATTGCAGTCAGGAATTCGTAGGCTGGGTTAGCTTTACCAACCCAGCGCTTTTGCTCAGGCATTGCGTTTGCTGGGTTGATGGAGCTAACCCAGCCTACGGGCTCGGCATCCACAAACGTGGCGACAGTTACCTGCGCGGCTTGCTGGTGCATGGCGCACGCAGCGTGCTGCGTGCTGCCACGAACAAGCCCGATGATCGCAGTCGCTGGCTGATGAACCTGTCTACCCGAAAGCACCGATACATTGCCACGGTGGCTCAGGCCAACAAGACCGCACGCATCGCGTGGGCGGTGCTGGCGCGCAACGAGTGTTATCGCCCCTGAGCGGGGCAGCTCCACTTCACCTTGAGTTTGCTGATCTGTTGATGAGGAACATCGGTAAGACCGTCGCGGGAAGAGCCTGAGTAGGCTGGAGGCCACAAGGCCGATAACCCAATGAGGCACCCGCGAGCGACTGATCCATCATGGCCAGAAGCTACCGCTTCACTCACAGGCCGAATATACGTTCGCAATCTTTACCAAGAAAACTCAAAACAGCTTGGCAATCGGGAGGAGTCCATATACAGCCTACGAGCTCTTGCTCGGATGCTCTTGATTGTCTGGAACAGCATCCGAGCAAGCTCGGACCTACAGGTCATGACAGTCGGAATCCACAGTTCGGATAGTAGGATGTGGTGAGCAAAGCGAACCGCATCAATCGCGAAAGTGACCACGCGAACGATGCGGTGCGCCTGCGGCTTACCGCATCCTACGGGGCCTTTAGAGCAACACGATTATTTTCTTGCAGCATACCGCTTGCTAAGGTGATGGAGCCAACCCGGCCTAACGCGCTAGTCATGACTCAGTTGTTAGGAGCTATTTTCTCCGCTTTCTAGTGGCATAGGTGATATTGGATGGTGGCGTTCTTAACGGTTGGTCATTGAGTAAGTGCTTTGTGGCCCAAGGGGACAGGCGAGCAGCTTGTCTACGATGGTCGCGAGGCTCGCGCACTATATATTTAGCCAGACTTGGTGAAAGTGAGGCCTTTCCCTCAGCAACCATACAAAGATGGGCAACCAAGTCATAGTGATTCCGGAACTCACCACTAGGTACATCGAGTGTACGGAGGGAATGGAGTAACCGCGTATGGCGAAAAAAATCTTCATCGATTGGCGCATCGCACAATGGGCATTTAAATGCACTCATAGGAATGGCCTAACTACTGATAAGAGGGCCGAATGATATCCCCCTTCCGCGCAATAAAATCCACCGTAGTAATGCACAGCTTCTCCGGCGGCACATGCGCGAACTGCGGGTGTACCGGCATCTCGGCCAGTTGCTGCAGGCGGTTGGGGCGGGTGGTGGACGTGTCCAGCACGATCTCGTAACCCAACGCCGCCGCGCCTTCCACGAACTCATGCGCCCGCATCCGGTTCTGGTACAGGAACGCGTTGTTCCACAGCGCCCACTCTTGGTCCGAATAGCGCAGGTAGTTCAACTGGTGCACCTTCGGGTCCACGTACGCATAGTGATCCCCGCAATTCACCGAATGGAACATCACCCCGCCCGGTGACAGGATGCGCAACGACTCGCGGTGCATCGCCGCGATGGCGTCCGCCGGCACGTGTTCCAGCACACTGTTGGAAAACACTACGTCCACCTCGCCATCCGCCAGCGTCGTGCGCGTCGCATCCGCGGGCGCCGCGTACTGGATCACCCCATCGCTCGCAGCCGCCAGATCCACGCCATCCTGCAAACCCGCGACGAGTCGCGCATGGCGCGCGCGCACGTCCGCGAGATCGCTGCCACTGGTCGTCGCAATCACCTCCAGGAAATCCCCCAGTTCAGCCACTGCAGCGCGCACCAGGTCTTCCTGCAGGTGCCGGGTCAGGTCATACGTCGTCACCCGGCCCGCGCCCGCCAGGTACAGTGCAAACGGAAACGTCGGATACCAGCCCGTGCCTATCTCGAAGAAACGCGTCCCGGCGATCGGGATGCCAGCGTCGCGCAGGTGCGCCACCATGATGGTCCAGTCTTCCACCTTGATGGCCAGCTCCCTGCGGAAATTCTGCAGGCCGCCGAAGCGACGCTGCAGCCGGTAATGCAACGCATCGCCGCCCGGCATCACGCCAAGCGCCTTCTGGATCAGTCCCTTCAATCTCCAATGCATTTACCTTCCTCGCTGGGCGGTGGGGCTAGCAACCACCTTTAATTCAACTGCGCATAGATCCATTCGATCGTCATCCCCGCGAAGGCGGGGACCCAGTGACTTCAGGTCGTTGCAAGCAAAGGCGCTGGGTTCCCGCTTTCGCGGGAATGACGGCTGATATTTTCATGGTGCACCAGCATGGTCGAGAGTATGCCGACGAACGCCTGGTTGTCCGCGAACCCGGTCGCACGCCCCTGGCGGCATTTCTCGAATAGGCGATTGACCGCGGCCGCATCGAAATAGCCGGCGTCCCGGATGCGTGATTCGCTCATCAGGTCCGCGACGTAATCCAGCGGCTTCCCATCGAAGAAGAAGCTCTGGCTGTCCGGCGCGCGGTAAGGCTGCTTGGTGCGGTTGACGATGTCGTCCGGCAATAAGGCCTGCCCCGTACCTGATACGGGGTCGGCGAGCGCGCGGCGCAGGATGTGCTTCTCGGTCATGCCGCGGATCTTGAAGCTGGGTGGCAGCGTGTTGGCGAACTCGATCAGGCGATGGTCCAGGTAGGGGAAGCGGCCCTCGATGGAGTTCGCCATCGCCACGCGGTCACCCTGCGACGACAGCAGGTAGCCGGCCAGCAGCGACTTCGCTTCCACGTACTGGTCGCGTGCCAGTGGGCTCCAAGACTGGATCGCGGACGGCAGGGTGTCTTCGTAGGCGGTCAATGGATCCCAGCCCGCTGCCAGCGTACGCAGTTCCGGCGACAGGAACGACAGCGCGCGTTGCGACGTGGTCCAGCGCGGCACGTGCGCGAAGATGGGGCGTTGCAGGTGTTCCATGCCCTGGCCGAAGAACGACTGCGCGAAGGCCGGGTTGCTGACCGGTGAGTTGTGCAGGTAGCCGTACAGGCGCTCCAGCAGGCGTGGGCGCAGGCGCGAGTTGGGCTGGCGTGCCCAGAACCGCCGCACCTTGGCTTCCTTGAACAGGTCGTAGCCGCCGAACACTTCGTCCGCGCCTTCGCCGGTCAGCACCACCTTGTAGCCATGCTGGCGGACGCTGCCGGCCAGCAGCATCAACGGCACAGGCGCGGTGCGCAGCACCGGCGTTTCGGTGTGGCGTATCAAGCGCGGGAAGGACTCACCGATGTCGCGGCGCGTGCAGCGCAGGGTGGTGTGGTCAGTGCCTAGGTGGCGCACCATCGCCTGCTGGTAGTCGCTCTCATCGTACTCGCCGTCTTCGAACGCTACCGAGAACGTGCGCACCGGCGTGTCGGTGAAGCCGCGGATCAGCGCGACGATGCCGGACGAATCCAGGCCGCCACTCAGGTACGCGCCCACCGGCACGTCGGCGCGCAGCTGCAGGCGCACGGCGTCGATCAGCAGTTCGCGCAGCTCCGCGGTGGCGTGTTCAATGCTGTGCGGATAGCGCGAGGGCGAAGTCTCCTGCGCGGTCGGGAAGGTCCAGTCCCAATAGCGCGTCAGGGTTTCCGTGCCGTCGCGCTCGATGGCCAGCAGGCATCCGGGCGGCAGGCTTTGCACGCCTTGGTACAACGTGTCCGGATCCACCGCGGACCAATACGTCAGCGTCTGCATCAGCCCGAGTGGGTTGAGTTGTGCGCATTCGGGCAGCACCGCCAGCAGCGACTTTATTTCCGAAGCAAACCAGATGCGTCCGCCGCTGCGCGTGTGGAACAGCGGCCGGATGCCGGCGCGGTCGCGTGCCAGCACCAGGCGCTGGCGTTCCGAATCCCACACCGCGATGGCGAACTGTCCGTTGAGGTGCTGGACGAAGTCGTCGCCGTAACGGTCGTAGAGGTGCACGATCACTTCGGTGTCGGAGTGCGTATAGAAGCGGTGCCCCAGCGCTTCCAGATCCTTGCGCAGTTCCACGTAGTTGAAGATTTCGCCGTTGAAGACGGTCCACGCCGTGCGCCGCTCGTTGTGGATCGGCTGGTCACCCGTGGCAAGGTCGATGATCGACAGGCGCGCGTGCGCCAGGCCGACGCCGGGTTCGGCATGGAAACCGAAGCCGTCAGGCCCGCGGTGCGCAAGCGTGTGGATCATCCGTTCCAGCACGGGGCGTGCGGCATCGGCGCTGACGCCTGGTCCACTGAAACCTGCAATTCCACACATCGGGTTGAATGCTCCTGCTACGGGTTCGAGGGTCGGCTGTGGTCAGTGGGCGAGGGCAGGCGCGTTGCGCGTGCCATGGCCAGGGCTTCTTCGCATGCGACGAGGGTATCTTCGGCCACCTGGCGCCAGTCGCGCGAGAACTTGCGCGCCAGGGCGGCTTCGTCCCAATCGCGTTGCAATACCTGCGCCAGGCCGTTGGCCAGCGCCGGCACGTCGCGGACAGGTACCAGTACGCCGCTGCTGGCATCCACTACTTCGGGAATGCCGCCGACCGCCGTTGCCACCACCGGCCGGCCGCAGGCCAGCGCTTCGACCAGCACGTTCGGATGTCCTTCCGAATAGCTGGGCAAGGTGACCACGCTGGATGCCGCCATCCAGCGTGCAACTTCCGCCGGCGGTTGCGCGCCCGCCAGCCGTAGCTGAAGGGAGGCGTCCTGCATCGTGTTGATGCGCGCGGACAATTCCTCCTGCAGCGGGCCTTCGCCCACCAGCACCAAGTGCAGGCCGGGACGCGTGGCCGACAGCGTGTGGCATGCTTCAAGCAATTCCAGCAGTCCCTTTTCCGCCACCAGGCGGCCGACGTAAACCACCACGTCAGCGTCCTGCGGTAGCCCAAGTGCATCGCGCGCCGCGTTGCGATCAGAGGGATGGAAGATGGCGGCATCGCAGCCGTTGGGGATCACCCGCACACGATCAGCCTGTGCGCCGTAGTCCTGCATGGCCACGCGCCCCAGGTCTTCGCTGACCACCAGCAGGCGCTGCGCCGACTGCACCACGGGACGCGTCAAGCGGCGGCTGATGGCGTCACGCACGCGCAGGTCCGAGCCGCGTGCCCCGGCGACCAGGGGCACGCCCGCCTTGCGCGCTGCCAGCATGGCGCCGTAGGCATCCGGGTAAAGCCAGTATGAAAGCACCACGTCCGGCGCGAAGGCGCGCAGAGGTTCGTCCAGTGCGCGCGCGCACAGTCGGCCATTGAAGGGCCGCGACAGCGCAGGGAGTGCGGGGTAGTCGACGTAGTCCACGCTGCAGCCTGCCACTGATTGCGCTGGATCGGCCGCCCGGAACAGGTAACTGCGTGGCCGTGCCCAGCGCGGGTAGGAGGCGACGGGGCTGACCACGTGCACCGTTGCAAGTTTGGCCAGTTCACGGATCGTCTGGTAGACCGGTCGGCCGCGGTTGGGTTCGCCTGCGATGGGAAACTGCGACGTGACGATCAGCAGGCGCATGGGCGGTATCGTGGACCCGGGAGCATGGAGTTTAGCGGCCAGAACCGCCTGCCAACCATGGGCAATGCGGCGTGGCCGCACTTATGCTTGGATGGCGTTGGTACTGCCATGCAGTAATCCTTTGGGGAGGTTGAGTGCATAAGGAAACACCAGCGTCCGTGCGCCTGGTCGAACTGGATGCCCTGCGCGGCATCGCGGCGATGGCCGTCGTGGCCTACCACTACACTACGCATTACGCAAACCAGATCGGCCATGCGACGCCTTTGCGTTTCGGTTTCCCGGCGGGCAACTATGGCGTGCACCTGTTCTTCCTGATCAGTGGCTTCGTCATCTTCATGACGCTCGAGCGCACGCGCAGCGCGATGGATTTCGTGGTGTCCCGTTTCTCGCGGCTATATCCAACGTACTGGGCGGCGATGCTCATCACCGGCGTGGTCGTGTATACGATCGGCATGCCTGGGCAACGGCTGCCGGCCTGGGACCTGCTGCTCAACCTGACCATGTTCCAGCAGATACTCGGGGCAGAGCACCTGGATGGATCCTACTGGACGCTGCAGGTCGAGCTGTTCTTCTATGCACAGATGCTGTGCTGGTTCATCGTCGGTGGGTTGAAGCGCATCCATTGGGTGATCGCTGGCTGGTTGGTGCTGGCCATCATCTACAGGGAAGTGGAGATCCACCACCTCCATTTTTCGTACCTGGTCCGTGAAATCCTGATCTTGCGCCACATACCGTTCTTCGCCATGGGCATCCTCTTCTATCGCCTGCGTACCCAGCCCGGCGAGCGACTGCTTGACTGGGCCATGATAGGTCTTTGCCTCGGCGCCATCGCTATCATCCATCCGCCGGTCTACCTCTTGGCCGCGGTCGTGTGCTGTTCGCTGTTCGCCTTGTTCATCAACGACAGGCTGCGTGGCTTGCAGGGCGGTTTTTTCGTCTACCTCGGGGCCATCTCCTATCCCTTGTACCTCTTGCACCAGGTCATTGGCTTCGCCGTGATCAACCGCCTGGAACATGAGGGGGGTTTCCAGCATCATGGCCTGCCTGCTGGCAGTGGCAGTGGTGGTGGCGATGGCCACTGGCCTTGCCTACTGGGTCGAGCGCCCGGCGATGCGCTGGCTGCGCACGCGCTGGCACCAGCGCAAGCTGCGCATGGGACTTGCATGAATCCAAGATATGCGACCAACTAGGGTTGCGTGGCGCGGGCAACAACCAGCCAAGGATGACAATTGACCGATAAGCAAAAGATCGTTTCGGCTGCCGCGTGGAGCGTAGGCGCAGGCTTGTTTGGCAGGGCCATTGGCCTGGCCTGCACCCTGTGGGTCGCACGCTTCCTCAGTCCCGATATCGTCGGTGAAGTGGCGGTGGCGACGGTAATCGCGTTCACCGGCAACTGGATATCGGCCTGGGGCTGCGGGCAGTACGTGATCTTGCACGGCGACGAGGGCAAGCAGGCGATCTTCCCCGCCAGCATGGTCTACCTTGTGTTTGGCGCGATCATGTTGCTGGTCCTGTGGAGCTCCGCTACTTTCCTCGCGGGACTGGTGTCGGCACCGCGCGTCGCGGAGTACCTGCCGGGTGCACTGCTGGGTGTTGCGATCCGTCGCATCGGGGCAATTCCCGACAAGCTGCTGGCCAGGGAATTGCGCTTCACGCGCATAGCCATCGCAACAGGATTCGGCGACGTAACCTATGCCGCCGTGGCGATCGTTTTGGTGAGCACGACTGAGCTTGGTGGGCATGCGATTATCCTGGCGTACATAGCCCAGTCCACCGTGATCACCACGCTGCAGATCGCAGGCACGGGCTTCCGCAGTTGGCTTGCGCCGGTTCCGATCACCTGGCTGCGGCTCAAGGCCATCCTGCAATTCGGCGCGCCGATCACGGCGGAAATTACCCTGAGCGAAGGCGGGCGTTACTGGGACAAGCCGCTGATGTTGCGATTGCTGGGTGCAGAGGCTGCAGGCACCTACAGCTTGGCGTTCAACCTGGCGAACTTGCCCGCGCTTTACGTGGGAGGCCACGTGGGTACGGTGATGATGCCGGCGATCGTGCGTGCCGATGCGCGCGATCGTGCACAGATGATCGTGCGTGCGCTGGCATTGACTGCGGTGGTGTTGTTCCCTATGGCCTTTGGCCTGGCCACCATCGCAAGCACGCTGGTGGCTGCCGTGTTGCCGTCCAATTGGGCGCAGGTTGCACCTTTGCTCAGCGTGTTGGCAGCTGTTTCCGTGTTGGGTGCCGCCAGTTTCATGCTGGCTTCGTTCCTGGCAGCGCTTGGCGAAAACAAGATCCTGATGTGCATAGAATTCGTGTCGGTGCTGGTGCTGTTGGGTGCAATGGTCTTCCTGTCGCGCTGGGGCGTGGTGATGGCTTCTGTCGCGGTCGGCCTGGCCTTGGTGGTGCAGTTCGTGTTGTCCGTGTCGGCGTGTCGCCGCCATGGACTCGCCCTGCGTGCGTTGGGAAAGCCGCTGCTGCCGGTGATGCTGGCTTGCGTGGTGATGATTGCGGGACTGCTGCTATTGCGTGGCGCGCTTTGGCCCTACCTGGCAACGCAGCCATTGGTGTTGTTGCTGTGCGAGATAGGCGTAGGTGCGCTCTTGTACCTAGCCATGCTTGCGATCTTCGGCAAGGGGTTGCTGCAGGACGTGATTAGGTTGCTTGGTGGGTCTGGCAAGACTGAATACCGCAAAGCCACGGCGCTGCTGCAGCCACGGGGTTCGGCGGATGATTGAGTTCAATTCCATCATCCTGCTAAGCCGCAATGCCGGCACTGTGCGCAAGGGTGTCTTGTCGAATGAGCAGGCATTCATCGAGCTGCGCTCGGAGGACGCTGAACGCATGTCCCAGGCCGATCGCCACTATGGGCGCAGGGGCAACCTGCAGCGTATACACGACCGATTCCGGCATGGCTTGCGTTTTTTTGCCGTGGAGGAAGCCGGGCAACTGGTCGCATGGTTCTGGGTGGTCCATGCCGTGCCCCGCTATTTCGACGAGATGTGCTGGTTGATCGACCTGCAGGCCACCCATGTCTGGGCACGTGATGCTTTCGTGGCACCGACGCATCGGGGCAGGCGCGTGTTGACCGCAATGATGGACCTGGCCTCAGTGCTTGATGAGCGACCGTTGTGCTACCTCTCCGACGTCAGCGCATCCAACTGGATCTCGCTGCGCGCGCACAAGGCACTCGGCTTCGAGAAGATCGCCACGGTCAGGTCGTTGGCTATCGGCACGCGGTTGGTGTTGCGCAGCCGTCCACCTGCTTGCCTGCCGCAGCCGCAAGCGATCCGGCCTGCACGGTGTTGGTTGTGGCTCACTGCAGAAGAGCACGAGTGGCATCGCGCGCACATTGCCTGAGCATGTACTGCAATGCCCCAATGCTCAGGCGTCGCCTTCCAGGCGATAGGCCAAGGGCCGAACCAGGCGCGCAGCACGCATGGCCAGATCACCCAGGGTGGTGATGGTCAATGTGCCGGTGATCATGGCCTGTCGATCAGGCAACAGGTCTGCTAGGTAGGAGTCCTCCTGCGACTGGCTATCAAATGTCGTCACGGCTGGCCACAGCGCCGGAATTTGCCTGAAAAGGTGAAGTTCATTCAATCGCCCTGGACTCATCACGGCATAGTCGGGATGCCAGCCGGCCTTGAAGCCATTCAAGGTATCGCCAAGCAGCAGGTTGCTGGTGGACGCGATGACGTCACCGTCGCACAGCGTCTCGGCGATGATCGCGCCGCCAGCCGCGCGGAATCGCTCCATCATTTCAACAAAGAAGCGGGCTTGCGCCGGCGCGCTGAGCATCGAAGTGCCGGCCTTGCCCTTCCAGCCCGCGTGTTCCAGTTGCAGGTGGGTCTGTATGGCGCTTGCGTCGACTGCATCGCCTTGCAGTACTCGGAAGTGGACGCTGCCGCGCTCTTCCAGGCGTCGCTGGCGGCGCAGCAGGTCCTTGCGCTCCGAAGTACGTAGTCGATCCTGATAGCCCATGCCTGTCGAGACGTGCAGGCAGGGCCGTTGGAAACGGCGTCGTTCGAACCAGCGTGCTTGCCTGTGCTGTTCCTGCAATGACCGCAGGACAGGGCAATCCGCATGCAGATTCTGGAACGTGATGGCATGCCAATGCCTGCCCTGCGAGGCCAGGAAACGCATCAATGCCTTGGCAACGACCGTCGCTTCGCCGGCAGCGCACAGCAATCCAGAACGAAACGTGTGCAAGGTCTGGTAGTTGCTCAGGTGGGGAACAGGGACGAAGAGGTCAGGGCGTTGTTCCGTGAAGCAACCGACTCCGATCAATTCACGCGCGGTCTCGCCGTGGCGTTCGATCAAGGCGACCCACGCCGGTTGCCCAGGCGTCAGCCAGCGCGCGGCGGGCAGTAAGAACTCCGGTGTTGCGAACGGATTGGGTGCCGGTGCGCGCCGGCCAAGGTCGCTCCACGCGGCCTGCGTGGCTTCATCGACGTCCTCCATGCGACACCAGCGCAGCGTGACAGACATGCTCACCCCGCATTCCGCCTGAACGACCACCACGCACGCCTCAGCCGAGATGCCCAGCCCGGGCGATCCAATGAAAGCCAGACCATCTTGTTCTGCGCCATGGCCAGGGTGTGCTTGTAAGCGGCGTCACCTGCCATCAATTCGAAGCGGGAGTGGCCATCGGCCAGCGATTGTTCGATTGCATGCACCAGCAGCAACAGGCCCGGACTTCCGTACGTGCCGAAGCGTTGGTAGTCGATGCCCGCCTGGTAGAAATACACGGTACCTCGCCACGCCAGGTTGTATACATAGCCAACGACTTCTTCGCCTGCGCTCAAGCGGATCAGTTGCGGTCCTTCGCCGTCATTGCATTCAAGGATCAGGCGCTCGTGGAAATGCAGGATGCGGGGGTCGTTGAACGCCCCATGGTCGTCCGATTCATCGGTCCAATGGGTTTCATGCAATGCAGCCATGGCATGGAAATAGGCGAGCCGTTGTTCCTTGCTTGCTGCCACCGAGACGACCAGGTCGCCATGTTGGTGGGCGAGCTTGCGTGCAGTACGGCGGATGGCGCCGCGCGCCTTGCTGCTGAGTACAGTGGTCATGTAGTCCTGCTTGCCTTCCCGCAGGGCAGCCAGGTCCACATAACAAGCCGCGTGTTTCGTGGTCCTTTTTTCCAGTCCGGTGTTTCGAATGAGGTCGAACGGTACCCGATCCACCTCCATGCCCGGTAGATACAGCGTGAGCCAGCGCGAATCGTTGCGGGCGAAATGATCCACGACGGCTGCCATTGACTGCCGTTCGTGCCCGCTTTCACAGATCAGTCCGTTGTATTCGATGGTTAGGCTGTCCAGCACCTTGTCGCCGGTTTCATGGAGCCGGAGGTGCATGGGGCCCATGCCAAAGAAGCGGCGCCTTACCGTGAATACGCCTAGTGCAACCCGTTGTATTCCAAGATGCACGGATATCATGCGGGCGTGGCGCGGCGGACAAACCAGGGCAAGCCAAGGGCCTATCCATGCCCAACTGGTAAAGAAGCTGCAGTGCGACTTCGCTTCGATTTCCTGCCACGCATCACGCAGGACACCGGTATCTGGCAGAGGCTCCATGCGCACGTGGTAATCCATGACCATGCGGGTTCCGGCTAGCAATCTGCACGCATTCGAAAATGATGATTGGTCATTTCAACCGAACGTGGCATCCATGCCTCCCTCGACACCGATGCGTGGCGTCCAGCCCAGTCCTTCGCGCGCGGCACGCGTATCAAAGCCTGCAAGCGGGCGCAACGAGCGCACCCGGTAACGCGTGAGTGGCACGTCGCGCTTGAGTATCTTGCCAAGCAGCTCCACGCCCCATCCCAACAGCATGAATGTCCACGCGGGAACCCGGATCAGTTTCAGCTCGCCGCCCAGCTTCCGTTTGCAGCGTTCCAGATAGTCACCTTGGGTAATCGGGTAAGTGTCCACAACATTGAATATGTGTCCCGGCGCATGCGGCGCGACGGCGGCCTGCAGCAGGGCATCCACCACGTCTTCCAGGTACACCAGCGGAATGGTCTGCGCGCCACTTCCTATCGCGACCCAGCGGCCAGCCAGTGCAATCACACCATTCGGCGTGACGCGCTCCGCGCCGGGGCCGAAGATCTGCCCGGGACGAATGATCACGGCAGGCAGGTCACGTGCGTTGATGGCGTCCAGTACCTGCTGTTCCGCGGTGAGCTTGGTCTGCGTGTAGGCGCCGCGCCACTCGGGGTGCGGCTCCAACGCGGATGTCTCGGTCATGCTCGCATCAGGATCGCGGCCCGCATGGTCGAACACGCTCATCGAGCTGACATACACCAGCCGCTCGGGTGGATGCGCCAGGCATGCGGATACCATGTTGCGCGTGCCCCACGTGGTGCCCGCCTCGAAGTCACGCGCGCTGCCGCGCATCGCCGCGCCCACGTGGTACACGATACGCGCGCCGGTGACGACGTGTTCGACCATGCGCGGATCACCCAGGTCGCCAACCACCATCTGTATGCCGGGGTCCGCGGCGTAGGCGGGCACGGCGCGTCGCACCAGCACGCGCACGCTGTCACCACGCTCGCGCAACCGCGCGACCACCCGGCGCCCGAGGAATCCTGCGGCGCCGGTCACCAGCGCATCCACCGGTTGCAACGTCGTGTAGCGGCTTTCGAGGAGTTCAAGGCGTGCGCGGTCAGGTTCAGCGCAGACCGGTTCCAGCAAGCGCGCGATGTGCAGGGCCTGCTCGCCGGTGAACGGCGGCGAAGCATTGTTGCGTGCCGCATGCGCGAATTCCTGCGCGCCACGCTGGATGCCTGGCGAGGGCTTGAGCATGCCGGTGGCGAAGCGCAGCACGTTCCATGGGATGCGGAATACATCTTTCAGCGCGCTGAAGAAGGCATTGACCATGATGCCGATGAACTTGGGCCCGGGCAGCACGCGATGGATGCGGCAGGTCTGCAGGAAGCGGTCGACTTCGATGATGCCCTTGGTACCGCGCACGACCAGGCGGTTCTCCATCGGCCGTGCGTTCCACGACAGCAGCAGGCGTCCCACCCCTTGTGCCGCATGCGCTTGCGCCTGCCATTCGTCGAAGTGCAGGTTGGGATCGGTGCCGCGTGACTGGTAACGGACGTCCAGCTCGGCCACGGGCCCAAGGAACGCTTCGATCGTGTACAGCCCATGCACGCCGAGGTCACGGAACGGATAGGAGCCCTGGGTCACGGAGCCGGGCAGCGGACCACCTGCATACGCCGGGTATTCGGAATTGCGCACGATGTCCACAGACACGAGCTCACCAATGCGTCCACTGTGCGCTGCCTCCAGCGCTTGCATGAGTACTGGGTCGAACAAGTCGGAGTGGTTGACGCCCAGTTGCAATTCCTTCTCGCGTGCTTTCGCGATCATGGCTTCGCAATCGGCCACGGTGTCGGCCATCGGCTTTTCGACCAGCACGTGGCAGCCCATGTCCAAGGCAGCGAGCGCGATGGCCTTGTGCGAGGAAGGTGGCGTCAATACATGCACGGCCTGCGGGCACGCCGCTGCGAGTTCCGCGAGCGAGGAAGTTGCCAACGGCACGTCGTGGCGCTGGGCCAGGCTTCGTGCTGCTTCCAGGTTGCTGTCGCAAATGCCGACGACTTCGACGAAATCAAGTCGCTTCAGGGCTGCAAGGTGGTGGGTGGCGACGTAGCCTGCGCCCACCAGGACGACACGTAGTTTCTGCAAGGTTTCAATGCTCATGTGGGGGTTGTCGAGGATTTCGATGTAGCGCTGCGATCCGCCATTGCCTTGGCTACCGTATCCAATATCGTGGCGACACGTGCATCCCAGGTTTGGCCTGCGACCGCAACCCTCCGTTGCGTAGCCGCATCAGGAGTGTCGTTCGCCAGTGTGTCATCCAATGCCGCGAGGAAGCTTGCAGCGTCGTCGGCAATGCGGACCAGACCGGAGAATTTCTCGATCTCGGGATTGCGTACGCTGACGATGGGCTTGCCCGTGGCCAGGTATTCGCGCAGCTTCAGGGGGTTGGCATTGGCGACTTGGCGATTCAGTCGGTAAGGGATGATCGCGACATCGAACGACTTGGCCCATGCGGGCAGGGTGGCGTAAGGCTTCGTACCCACCAGGTGCACATTGGGTAGCGCCCGCAGGGCGGACACATCGGTCGCCGCATGTCCGACCAGCAGGAACGACCATTGCGGTCGCTGCACGGCCAGCCATGCGATCAATTCCAGGTCGATCCATTCGTGCACTGAACCGATATATCCCACCACGGGTTTTGCCAAGCCGCGCGCTTGGTCCGGTATTTGCGTGGCCGGATCCTGCGCCAGGCCGAACAGTTCGACGTCCACGCCATGGGGCGAAAAGAAAGTCGCCGGGTTGAGTGCGCGCTTGCCTTCCATCAACGCCGGTGGAGCCACGAACAACACATCAGCGAGGCGGCTCAGTTGTTCGTCGCGTTGCGCGATCAATTCCATGTCCACGCCCGGGTGCGCGGCATAGTCGTCGATGCAGTAGAAAACGCAAAGCTCCTCGCCCAGGCGCTTGGCCATGAACCCGGGGTGGGGCACTACGAACCATGAAATGCATCGGGTTATGCCAGTGCTACGCAAGGCACGACGCACCGCCCATTGGCCGAATGCCCGGTTGAACGCCTCCACGCCGGGAATACGCCTGAATGGCAACTGCGGCACGGTGCAATGCCACAGCCCTTTCTGCACCTGCTGCGGCGCACGCAGTGCGGCGAATAGCTTGCGCAGCGCACGCTTGAAGTCACGGCCGGACGCGTTGGGTGCGCGCATGCCGGGCGAGTCCACGTACAGCACGGGCATGGCTTGTGCCAGGCGAGTCGCGATGTGGTGGCTGCTGGTGCGGTTCTCGGCGTGCCAGTCATTCCCGAAATAGACGATGCCCAGGCCTTGCAGTGAGGCGTTTGGCTCAGTCATCGTTCCACCAGCCCACCAGCCACGACGTAGCACCATGGTGGATCCAGTCCTTGTGCAGTCCAGGCATCTTTTCGAGGTGTGGGCCGATACGCCCGCTTGCCGGCGCGAAGAAAGTCACCAGTCCTCGCTTGCCCAAGTGGCGCATGCGTTCAAGCGTCGCGGGCGGGTCGCTAAGGTAGTAGAGCACTTCACAGGCGGTCACCAGGTCGAAGCGGTGGTGTTCATGGCCCCACGGCTGGTTGAACAGGTCAGTGCTTGCGAACCGTGCGCCAGGCAACCGCACGCTGGCCCGCTCGATTGCCTGGGTGCTTACGTCGATGCCGTACTGCTCCTCGCTCAGCCGGGCCAGGTATTCGGTCTGGTGGCCTTCGCCACAACCTATCTCAAGTACCGAGCCTATGCGGCCAAATGCCTGCTCGATGACCCGGTTGGTCGCTTCGAAGCGCGCCTGCTCGAGCGATGAATCCATGTTCCATGGATCTTCGACACTGTAGGCAAGGTCAAGCCGCGAATGGTTGTCGCTGCCTCCCACGCCGCGCAGCGCATATTTCATCCACAGGCGTCTCTGTGCCTTTTTCAGCAATCTGGCGGTGCCAGCAAACATCACGCATTCCCCTGTATTTCAGCATCGTCCTGGCTTGCCAACAGCGCTTGCCCCTTTGCGTGCCGCATCGGCATCCCTGACTTGCAGAGGATGCAAGGGCGAGCTGTACCAATCCACCACTTTGCGGCACTCGAACTGGATCCAGGAGGGCCCGTATTCCCAGCGGTACTCGTGGAAATTGAAGGGCTCCCCTTGGATCTTGCGTACCTGCTCGGCACCCATGCCTATTTCCACGAATTCACTGGTCACCGGCTCGGGCGGCTTCGCCTGCGATGTGCCTGAGCCTGTCTGGAGATCGAACGCGGGTGTCGATGCAGTTTGCCGACTCGACCAATACACCACGAGTACGAGCAATACCAGCAACAGGAGATAACGCGGATATCGCGATGATCCGGCCATATCGGCGGGTTCGATGGACGTGGGTGCTGGTGGCGCGCGCACTCTAGCTTCTTGCGGACGTGCCGCGGTCGAGTGCGATGCCCCGGGCAGGCGGCCGTGCAGGTGATGGAAATCGAGGGCGGCCGTGTATAGCCGGTTAAGGCGTTGTAACCGGGACACATCGGACGGGTTGCCGGTAAGGTCCGGATGCAGCTTGGCGACGCGGCGGCGGTAGGCATGCTTGAAGTCAGCCATGCTGCACTCTGCATCCAGCCCCAGCTCATCGTAAAGCGCGACGAAATCGGTATCGTCCGCCATCGTTGCGACCTTTAGTGAAGTACTTCACGCCATCCTACAGTGGACACGCTCATGCCCCAAGGTGCAATCTATGACAATCATCCGCAGGGGACGGCGGTCGTTGCACGGGGGCTGCGGGGCGATAGGTTGCTTGCCGTCGTGCGGGCGTAATTGGCGATTCCAATTCAGTTGGGGGCGGGGACCATCATGACCTTGTCGACACGCGCGGGCCGGCGCCAGGTGCTCGCCCGACGGTGCAACCGCATGGGCATGCTCCCTGCGCTGCAAGCCCTGAGATCTGCTTGCCGGCATGACCTGCGCATCCTTGCCTACCACCGGGTGCTGGAGTCCGAGGATCCCGAAGGCTTCAGTTTCGACACCGAACTGATCAGTGCCTCGGCCGAGCGCTTTCGTGCGCAGATGGATTACATCAAGCGCAATTTCCAGCCGATGCGTTTTGACGAAGTGTTGTCCTGTATCGATGCTGATCGCCGTTTACCTAAGGGTGCGATCTTGGTGACCTTCGATGACGGCTACGACGACAACTACCACGTGGCTTTCCCGATATTGCGGGAACTAGGCATGTCGGCCATGTTCTTCGTCTCTACGGGCCATATCGATTCAGGCAGCCCTTATGCATATGACTGGATGGTGCACATGGTCTGCACTACCAGTGCGGAGCGACTGCAAGCCCCCGAACTGGATATCGACTGGAAACTTGCGGATTCATTGCCGGCGCGGCGTGAACAGGCATCGCGCTTGCTAGACAGGCTGAAGTCCCTGGATGATGCAGGCCAAGCAGGGTTGGTCGCACGCCTGGAGAAGGAGTGGGGCATGCCGCGCACGCAAGGCCATGCGCATTGCAGGCCAATGAATTGGGGGCAGCTCCGGGAAATGCACCGTGGTGGCATGGAAATAGGCTCGCATGGGGTGGCACACAAGATGCTTGCCAAGCTCCCAAGGGCGGAGATGGCCGAAGAAGTCCTGGGCTCGAAATCAACCCTTGAGCGCATGCTGGACGCACAGGCATACGTTCTCTCGTATCCCGTGGGCGGCCCTGATGCGTTTGACATGGAAACCGTCGAGGTGGTGCGTTCGGCCGGCTTCCGCATGGCGTGCAGCTATGTCGCCGGTACCAGCGTGGTCAAGCCCGGGTCGCGCTATTCCATGCGTCGACTCCCCGTGGAACGGGATATGGACGGCGCCTGGTTCGAAGCCATGGTGGCAGTGCCGGAACTCTTTAGCTACGCATCTCGATTCCGTACGGGCTGATGTTCTTCTTCATCATGATCTACCTGGTGCTGGTGCTGATCCGGCCCCAGGACTATCCAGCAATGATCGAATCGCCCGGCCCCCCCTTGCAGGCGATCGCCTTGGTGATAGCGGCTTTTTTCTGGCTGTTCTCTGCGCGAAAATCCTTCGCCGCACCCCAGTACCTCCTGATCCCACTGTTCCTGCTGGTGGCGATGATTTCGAAGATAGTCAACGGCTGGATGGGCGGCGCGTTGTTCGTGTTCTTTGTTTTCGCGCCAGTATTGATAGCGTTTGTTGTCTTGGCCAATGCAGTCGACACGCGCAGCCGCATGCGCACCGCCATGGCGATATTTTCCATCTGTGCCTCGGTGCTTGCGCTGCACGGCATCGATCAGGTCCGCACTGGCATCGGCTGGACAGGCGTTGAGCTTTCGCAGGAAACCCGCATCCAGTACGTAGGCATCTTCAACGATCCCAACGACCTTGGCTTGTTGTTCATCATGTGCCTGCCGATGGCTTTCTACCTGAGCACGCGCGGCGGGATGATGGGCATGCGCCGCCTTTTCTGGCTGACCCTGTGCGGCATGCTGCTCTATGGGATCTTCCTGACCAATTCGCGCGGCACGTTGCTTGCCCTTGTCGCGGTGCTGGGCGTGTACGTCTGGCAGAAGCGTGGATTGTTCACCGCTGGTCTGATCGGAGTGGGGGCGCTGGGCGGCATGATGATGCTGCCTTCGCGCATGCAGGAGCTGGATGTGTCCGAGGAGTCGGCATTGGGGCGCGTGGATTCATGGTACGAAGGCTTGCAGATGTTCATCGGCAGTCCACTTTTCGGCATTGGTGCCGGCGGTTATTCCGACATCCACGTGCTGACTGCACATAATTCGTTCGTGCTGGTACTGGCCGAGACCGGCATCATCGGCTTCACCGTGTGGATTGCTATCGTGGGCTACTGCTTCCGCATGGTGTTGGCGGTGCTGGCGCGTGGCGACGACATCATGGATGACGTGCCGACCGATGTGCCGGATGAGCGGGTGGTCAGTGACTGGCAGGAGGACAGGGCATTGACGCTGACCTTGCTGATGTCGTTGTCGGGGTTCTTCACGGCAGCCTTCTTCCTGAGCCGCAGTTACGTGGTGATCCTGTACCTGTTGGTCGCACTGGTGGTTGCCCACTACGTGCGCCTTCGCGAGACCTACCCGAGCCTGCCCTTGTTCAGCCTCGAGAAAGACCTCCTGCGCTGGCCGATTTACTCCGTAATTGGCGTTATCGGCTTGTACTTGATGGTGAAGGTGCTGTTTGCATTCGTATGAGTACACGCTCGCACACGTTGCGCAATACGCTTTATTCGTCGGTGGGCATGTACACCGAGTATGTCCTGGGCATGCTCACGTCCATTGTCATCGCCCGGCACCTTGGCCCGGATGACTTCGGTGCCTACAGCCTGGTGATCTGGCTGGTCGCGATGGGTATCGCGATCACCAATTCCGGTACGGCGAGCGCCGCGATCAAATTCGTCGCCGAGTTGCGCGGCTCGGGCCAAACCGAGCTGATCCCGGTCTTGCTGGATTACCTGAGGCGTGCGCAGCGCTTCTTCCTGGTCTTCGTGCTGGTCGCCGGTGGCGTGTTGTTCCTGACTATCGGCGACCGTGTAGCGCCCAACATGAACCATGCGGTGCTGCTCGGGTTCCTGGTCGTCGCCGTCGCGCTGCGGGCCTCGTACATGTTCAACATCGGCGTCGCCAAGGGCTTCGAGGATTTCCGGGCGACGGCGATGGTGGCGCTCATCTCTACGCCGATCAACCTTGCGCTGGTCGTGCTGGCGATGTTCTTCGATGCGCCCGTGGAGTGGCTGCTGGTGATCTTCCTGGTCTCCAGCCTGGTGTTCCTGGTGGTGTCTTCCCGGCAGATTGCACCGCTGGTTCCAGAGCGTTCGCACGGACTGGAGTTGACCGGCCCACTGATGGCCCGCGTGCGCCGCCACATGGGCTGGACCGCACTCACGGTGTCCGTTGGATTCCTGGCGGCAAGCGAAGTGGAAGTCCTGTTCCTCAACCTGCACGGGGACAGCCACGCAGCGGGCCAGTTCAAGGTGGCGTTCCAGCTGGCATTGGGTGCCTCCGCGCTTGTGCCGGGCGTGTTTGGCGCGCTGATGTTGCCAATGATGGCCAATGCACTCAGTCGCGGACGTGAAGCTGCAGGCCGTCGATTCGTTGCCAGCACGGCATACCTGGCGTTGCTGGCATTTCCCCTCGTCGCGTTCGGGGCGGTATTTTCCACGGCAGTGATCCACGTCCTCTATGGCGAGGAATTCCTGCCTGCGGGGCCGGTATTCGCGTTCTGCCTGGCGGCAACCGCCCTCACTTCCACCACGCTGGCTGGCTCAGGCTTGCTGGTCAGCGCGGATCGCCAACGCAGCATCCTGATGATAATGGTCGGGCTTGCCGTGCTGAAGCTCCTCGCCGGTGCGCTGCTCGTTCCACGGTTCGGCTTGACCGGCGCCGTCATTTCCTTCGTGCTGGTGGCCCTAGTTAGTGCCGTGGCATATATCGCGCTGGCCATCAGGGTGAGCGGGGCGATGCCTGAATGGGGACGCTTGGCACGCATCGCGCTGGCGGCGCTGATCGCGGCGCTGATCGCGTGGCCATTGCGTGGCCATCTTCTGCCTTGGGCACAAGTGGTGGTGGGCGGGCTGATCCTGGCAGGCAGCTACGTGCCATTGACCTTGCTGTTGGGCTGCTGGACGCGTGGGGACATCGAGCACCTGCAGCAACTCCACCAGCGCTTCGTATCCGGTCGCCCACGTCTGGGCGCACGTTTCCTGGAATGGGCGCATGCGCGTGCCGGCGCAGGGGGAATGCAGTGAGCGACCTTTATGGCTCGATGTTCCGGCATGTACTGTTCCCCGCCTATGAATCCGGGCTGCGTCGCCGCAAGACGCTGCAATATCTGCGTGAATACGAACAGAGCCAATGGCTGCCCCCCGAGCAGATTGCAGCGTTGCAATGGCAGAAGCTGCAAAACCTGATACGACATTGCTGGGAGCAGGTTCCGTATTACCGTGAGCGTTGGCAGCCTTTGGGAATCAACGCGCCCGGGGACATCGCCAGCCCCGCGGATTATGCACGCTTGCCGGCATTGCAGAAGCCGGAAATACGCGCCAACTTCGAAAAACTCATCGCACGTGACCAGCGCGATGCCCTGTTGTACAAGACCACGGGCGGATCCACCGGCGAGCCGCTGCGCTTCGGATACACGCGCGAGAGCTACGAGCGGCGTATTTCAATCATGTGGCGCGGCTACGGATGGTCCGGTGCCCACCTGGGCCAACGCACCGCATATCTGTGGGGCACGCCGGTCGGCGCGCAGAAGCGCAAGGACCGCCTTTATCACGCTGCGTTCAATCGTCTCATGCTGAATGCCTTCGACATGACCGAACCGCGGATGTCTGCCTATGTCGACGCGATTGACCGTTACAAGCCAGAGACCATTGTCGCCTACGTATCGCCCCTGGTGCGATTGGCGGAATGGATGCTTGCGCATGGCCGCCGCATCCACCGCCCACATCGCATCCTGGGAGCGGCCGAGTCGCTGCATGCACACCAGCGCAAAATCCTGGAACAGGCTTTCGATTGCCCTGCTTACAACACTTACGGCTGCCGTGAGTTCATGCTCATCGCCGCCGAATGCGAGCATCGGCGCGGCCTGCATGTGAATGCGGATCATCTCTGCGTGGAGTTGGGATTACCCGTTTCCGGAGTAGAAGGTGCCGGACCGCGCGATGTCATCGTCACGGACCTGCACAACTATGGAATGCCGCTGTTGCGCTACGCCAACGGCGACCTGGCAACCCATGGCGACGGGTCTTGCACCTGCGGGCGTGGCTTGCCGGTTTTGGCCAGCGTGGATGGACGCAAGCTGGATGCGTTGCTGACACCGGATGGTCGCTACATTCCTGGTGAATACATCGTCTATTGCTTTCTGGGTGCATGCGGTATCAAGCGCTACCAGGTGGTGCAAAAGCATATCGACAGGTTCGAGATACTGTTGGTGCGCGACGATGGCTTCGACGGCTCGGCTATCGATCTGGTCCGTTCCGAATTGATCAAGCTGGTAGGCGAAAGCGTCGCCCTGGATTTCCATTACGTCGATGACATCCCATTGACACCCAGCGGCAAGCTCCGGGTGACTATCTCGGAGTTGCGATGAGCGGTATTACCTCGTGAAAATCGTCCATTTCGTCGAGAACCTGGAGCGGGGAGGGCTGGAACGCACTGTCATTGACCTGATCGGTGCGCAACGCGACGCTGGGCATGAATGCAGCGTGGTCTGTCTCTACGAGCAAGGCCTCCTGGCCGACGAGCTGATTGCCGCTGGAGTGGCGGTGGACGCATGTGGAAAGCAGCAGGGGCTCGACATGCGCGCCGTGCGCCATGCACGCCGCCTGCTCAAGGAGACGCCCGGGGCAGTACTGCATACACACAATGCCACTGCGCACTACCATGCCGTGCTTGCATCGATCGGGCTGCCTTTGCAGCGAATAATCAATACGCGCCATGGCATGGGTGAAACAGTGCATGGCGGCCGTGGCGAGTGGCTGTATCGCCGCTCCATGCGATTGACTGATTACGCGGTCGCCGTGTGTGAAGCCGCGCGAGAACGGTTCGGGCGCAGCGGAGTGCGTCCCCGCATTCGCCTGCTCTCCATCCCCAACGGGATACGCGTCGACGGGTTCTCGGCTACCAGTACTGCAGTGCGTGAAGCATTGGCAACAGGGCTCGGATTGCCCGCAGGAACGCGCATCATCGGAACCGTGGGCCGCCTAGAGCCGGTCAAGGACCAGGCCACGTTGATACGTGCATTCCGGCTAGTACATGCTCGTTTACCGGACACAGCGCTGGTGGTCGTTGGCGATGGGTCATTGCGCCAGCAATTGGAGCAGGTGGCAGCCGCCGAAGGCGTTATTGATGCCGTGCGCTTCCTCGGCGATCGCAATGACGTGGCCCGCCTGCTACAGGGCATGGACCTGTTCGCGCTGTCTTCGTTGAGCGAGGGGTATTCCATCGCCTTGCTGGAGGCCTGTGCGGTCGGCTTGCCTATCGTAGCCACCGCAGTGGGTGGCAATGCGGAAATCGTGAGAAATGGCATCAATGGCGTGCTGGTGCCGTCGCGCGACGTGCAGGCGCTGGCGGATTCCATTGCCGATGTGCTGCAATCGCCGCTGCGTGCAGAAGGCATGGGCAATGCAGGACATGCCTGGGTACAGAAAGAAGGGTCCTTTACCACCATGTCCGAGCGCTACATGCGGCTCTATGCGAGCGCAGGCACATAGGCGAAGGAGAACATGTCACGCGCGCCTCATTCACATCCACCACTGGCATGGAATAATGCCGCCAGCGCCCTGTCGACGCACCAAGCTGCATTCGCACACCCGTTGACATATCCATAGTTGAGCCCATGACACCCAGGCCAAGAAAACTCAAGCTGCTACGCTGGTTGCCGAACAGCCTGGTGACCACGGCAGGGCCGCGCACGCAACGTGGGCTATACCTCAGTTTCGATGATGGGCCGCACCCTGAACACACGCCGCGTTTGCTGGACCTGTTGGCGGAGCATGGAGCCAAAGCGACTTTCTTCCTCATCGGCAACCAGATCGAGGCAAACACCGACTTGGTGCGCCGTATCGCGGACGAAGGCCATACGTTGGGCAATCATTCCATGAGCCATCCACATTTCGAGCGGTTGTCCTTGGACGAACAGCTCGAGGAAGTGGATCGCACGGACCGCTTGCTGAGTTCGATCGATGGCCGCTCGCGCCATAGTTTCCGCCCGCCCAGGGGCGTGCTCAGCGTGCCGATGCTGGTGCGGTTCTTGCGCCAGGGGCGCCGGGTTGACTACTGGTCCTACGACAGCTTGGACTATAGTCACCGGCCGGCGGCCGAGCTCATCGAAGTGATGCGCCGTCACCCGTTGTCTGCGGGAGACATCATCCTGATGCATGACGACAGTCCGATTTCACTGGAAATACTGCGGACATTGATCCCGGCATGGAAGGCGGAAGGCTTCTCCCTGCGGGCATTGCCGCGAGAGAGCTAGAACAGTGGACCTCCCCGGCCATGTCCTGATCTGGCTGCTTCCTTCGTTGGTGTGAAGTGATAGGCAGTCTGGTTCGGCATTGATCTAAAGGGGGAGAACTTGCCTGGTCCATTGTGGTTAGTGTTGGTCCTGGCGCCACCTGCGTTGGTGGCGCTCATTGCTTGGCGCCTGCTGCGTGCGCGCAACATGGAGATTTGGATCGGCAGCTACCTGCGCCGCCGCCTGCCGCGGGTGACTGACCGCCCCGTGCACGTGATGTTCTGCTTCGTGGACCACTTCGAGCCGATGTGGAAAGGCGCGGACCTGAAAACGCAGACTGCGCGCGTTGACCGGTGGTGCGATGAATACCGGAAGCTTGCATCCAGGCACCGTGATGCGGATGGACGTCCGCCCCAGCACGGCTTCTTCTATCCAGAGGAAGAATATGCCGTGGAGCACCTCGACAAGCTTGCTGCACTTTGCGCGGATGGGTTCGGCGAGATCGAGATCCACTTGCATCACGACAATGACACCGAGGCGAATTTCCGGCAAAGCATTACCCGGTTTTGCCACATCCTGCACGAGCGCCATGGGGCGCTATCGCGTGATCCCCGTAGTGGCAAGCTGGCCTTCGGCTTCATTCACGGCAATTGGTGCCTGGACAATTCGCGCAGCGACGGTCGCTGGTGCGGCATCAACAATGAATTGATCCTGTTGCGCGAGCTGGGCTGCTATGCGGATTTCACCCTGCCTTCTGCGCCCAGCGACACCCAGACCAGTACCATCAACTCGATCTACTACGCCACGGATGATCCTCTTCATCCCAAGTCGCACGACGACGGCGTGCCGGTGCGCGTGGGCGGTGCGGACAGTGGCGATCTGATGATCGTGCAGGGTCCGCTTGGATTGAACTGGCGCGAGCGCCGCATGGGTTTGGTGCCGCGCATCGAGAATGCAGACGTCAGGCGTGGTTGCCCGCCGACCCCGGCCCGGGTGGATGCATGGGTCCGCACCGGGGTTCACGTAGAAGGACGTCCTGACTGGGTATTCGTGAAGGTGCATACCCACGGGACGCAGGAATACGACATGGACACGCTGTTGGGCCCGGCCATGGATGCCATGCATGACCATCTCGAGGGTTCCTACAACGATGGCAAGAAGTATGTGTTGCATTACGTGACCTCGCGCGAGGTCTACAACATCATCAAGGCTGCAGAGGCCGGGCATGAGGGTGACCCGAACCAGTATCGCGATTTCCTCCTGCCGCCGCCGAAAGCATCATGGGCAGGTTCGAGGGCGCGCGAAGAATGATCTTGGCTGGCGCTACGCAAGGCTTGGGTCTTGCCGGCCGGCGAGCGGGGTCGACATGCTGGTCAGTGTGATCATGCCGGTGTACAACGCAGAGCGCACCATGCGCAAATCGATCGAGTCCGTGTTGCAGCAGAGCATGGGCGAACTGGAACTCATCTTGATAGATGATGCGTCACGCGATGGATCGGCATCGATCATCGAAGGCTTCGTGCGACAAGACCAGCGCGTGAAGGCGATTCGCCAGCCCGCGAATGCCGGCGTAACCGAAGCACGCAATGCTGGCATGCGGGCCGCGTCAGGCACTCACATCGCCTTGCTGGACAGCGATGACTGGTGGCATCCGCGCAAGCTGGAATTGCAGCTTGGCAGGATGAAGGAGGCGCGTGCAATGGTGTCCTACACTGCCTACCAGCGCGTGGCCGAAGATGGCCGCTTGTTGTCTCGAGTGGATCCGCCGCCGCAAGTCGATCACCACGACATGCTTGAAAGCAACCATATCGGCAACCTGACAGGTATTTATGACCGCGCGCTCGGGGATGTATCGTTCATGCCTATGGGGCACGAGGATTACGTGTTCTGGCTGGACAGGGTGCGTCGGGCAGGCAAGGCGATACGCGTCGACCACGATGAGCCCCTTGCCTATTATTTGGTGCGCAATGGTTCCTTGTCTTCCAACAAGCTTCGTGCAGCGCGATGGCAATGGCGCATTTATCGGGATGTGGAGGATCTTTCTCTGCTGGCATCTGCCGGCTACATGCTGAAGTACTTCAAGCACGCCGTGGCGAAACGAAAATCCGCTGCGAGGCCACGGTGAACCAAGACGGCACCCACTGGCTCGAATGGACGGCTTGGGGCATCCTGCCCCAAGCTACGGATATGCCTCAGATCTCGCTTAACTCGACCAGATAGCCAGTGGTGCCACCGGTAACGTCAATGCGGTAACGGGCACCATCTTCGACATACTTCCCGGTGCTGAAATTGCTGTTGATCGTGGCGTTGGCAGGTTCCAGCACTCGTACCCGCAAGCGGCCGGCAGTTGCCTCGCGGCTGTTCACGAGGATTGGCAATACCGGCGTATTCACCTGGAATGTGGCGGCAGTGCCAGTGGTCATGGCAAACGTGTCACGGACCGTTAGCTTGCGTGCGGCGAAGCTGAAATTACGCTGCCATGAAGTCACGGCGGTGTTGTCGCAGAAGGCGGGCGTGAGGTTTGCGGCGGCAGTGAAAGCGCCGCCACTACCAGGCGTGACGGTCATGGTTGAAATCTTTGTGGTTGATTCGCACTGGCGTGCCACGGTTCCGTTGCGAACAAAGCGCACAAGGTTATGCACGTCTGTCCCCTGGTTGATGCCGCTGTGGCTCCAGATATTGGCTGTGACTGCCAGCCAGTCGCCTGAGAACAGGGTGAAAGAGCCCTGATCCTGGTGCGCATGGCTTTCGTTGTACGGGCCGGCCACTATCGCGACCCACATTGCAGCGGAATCCCAGCCGGTACGGGCGAAAAGGTGCCCAGTTCCGGTCGCATGGTAGACCAGATTACTGGGCGGAGTGGCGACGGTGCCACTGGGAAGCAGGTCGTAGCGGAAGTTGAAGCCGGAATTCATCTGCGTACCTGGCATCACCACGCCGCTGCTGTTCTTCATCCTGATGTTGGTCAGCCACCATCTGGCGGCACGTTGCGCGCTTTCGCCATTGGCAGTCTGCCATGCTTCCAAGACCAGTCGGCGGTGGTAGTCATACAGTTCGGGAACTGAGTTTCGCGACTGGTCACCGATCGGTGCGAATCGATCCATCGTGGGCACCGTGGCATTGATCCAATAGTAGATGCTGTCCGTCGCATGCGTATTGGTATTGGCCAGGTCGACGCCAGTGGCATCCCGCCACAGGTGGTACAGCGAGAACAGCCGCATTTGCGCAGTGCCATAACCAGTGCCTTCGCTGCTACCACCACCAGGCAGCTTGGCGAAATATGCCTGGAGTGCCGGCAGCCGGCGATTGCGCAGTTCGCCCATCCATGTGGTACTGCCGGTAGCCAGCGCCCAATACATGGTCGCTTCAAGGAAGCTGTAATGGTAGTTGTTGCCAGGATTGTCAACGGACCAGCCGGTCCACGGTGCCGAGCGTGTGCCCCAGCGTGCGTTGCTGTAATTCCATATGTTCCATACAGTCTGTTCCGCATAGGCTGACCAGCGCGTCCGTTGCGCGCCGGTGATGAAGGCAGAGCACGCATTGAGCGTCATCGACAGGTCGGAGATCATCGGCCCGACTTCAAGGTAGGAGTCGCCGGCAACCTCAGGGTTGCTGCCTGCGGCGATGCTCGCCTCCGCGGCGGAAACCTGCTGCTCCACCATGTTGACTGCGAGCGTGCAGTACTTGGTCTCGGGTGAGAGCTGGTACATGATTGCTGCTTCACTGGCGGCAAACGCGTAGCCCGGGCTCCCGGCCACGGCGTTATCCACCCAGCCCTTGAAACGTGTGTAAGCAGCCGAGTTGCGATCCACGTACCGCAGTGCCGAAGGCAGTGTGATGAGTCGGGGGCGAGACGAATTGGACATGGTCCTTCCGCCGCTCGCAGTTGGTGTCGCAACCTGCTGGGTGGAGACTGAGGTTCCATCCATGCCGACGCTTGCAGGCGTGGAGGCCCCGGCGTTGATGCGGTCGCTGCTGAAACGGCTGATCAATCGCGCGGAAATGAAGACGGTAGGATAGGCGCGCGCAAACGACCGTATCCGCTGCGGGCTGATGCCAGTGTCATCGAGCGCATTAAGTGACCACCGTTCCCAGCGTTCGCCGAGCAGTCCAGCGGCACTGGATACCAGCACGGTAGCAAGGAAGGTGCTGCCGATCAGCACGGTGGCGATGGGACGCAAGCGATTCGGGGGCCTACGCAGGGTGGCCGAAGACACGGATGATGCAGGATGGGGCGACAAGGGGGCTCTCCTCTGGAGCCGCACGCAGGACGACGACAATACGATTATTGTCGCGTCGCTCTGGCTCCCCCTAGCCCATACCAACGTAGCGGCAGGCGCATCATAACGTGGCGATTCCGCGTAACCGGACGAAAAAATACCGCGAAAAATCCTGTCGTTCAGCTGGCATCCGGGTTTATCGAAGGTACGCGAACGCCCGGATCTCGCTATTGCGTGTATAAACGGCTTGGCACGTCATCAGGTCACTTTTAAAGTGTGACCCATTTCATTTTTCGGATAGTTCGACCACATAGCCATCGTGGCCGCCGGAAATATCGATGCGCCACCCTTTGCGGAATTCCTGGCTATCCACCTTGCTCCAGTCATGCAGCCCAATGACGGCGTTGGCAGGTTCCAGCACCCGCACCCGCAGGTTTCCGGCGACCACCTCGTTGCCATTGACCTTGGGTTCGGTCGGTACGTTCACCTGGAAGATGGCGCGCGTGCCCGTTCCCAGCTTGAATTGGTCGCGAACCGTGAGCTTGCGGGCAGCGAAGTCCAGTTTCCTCTGCCAGCTAACGAGGGCAGGATTGCCGCGATAGACCGGAGTCAAGTCCGCGACTGCCGAAAAAGCGCCATCGGCACCGGGCGTGATCGTCACCGTGGATCGTGACTGGCTGCTTTCGCATTGGTGCACGATGGTATCGCCGCCCGGTGATGCGCATTGGCTTGCACTGCTGTTGCTGCGCTCGAAACGCACTACGTTGTGCACTTCCGTGCCCTGCTGGATGCCGCTGTGGCTCCAGATGTTCTGGGTAACCGCAAGCCAGTCATTTGCGAACAAGGTGAACGACCCCTGGTCCTGGTGGGCATGGCTTTCGTTGTAAGGGCCGGCAATGAACGCGAGCCACATTGCGTCCTTGCCCCAATCAGTGCGCGTGAAGAAATGCCCGGTGCCCACGGCATGGTGGCTGAGTGCTACAGGCGGCGTGCCGCCCGTGCCTGCGGGAAGCAGGTCGTAGCGGCTGTTGAAGCCACCAGACATCCTGGGTACGGAAATGGAGTCCAGCCACCATGACGACATGCCAAGTGCGCCGGGCTCTTGGGTCAGTTGCCTTGCCTCCAGCACCAGTCGGCGATGGTAGTCATACAGCTCCGGGACGGAGTTGCGCGACTGGTCACCGATCGGCGCGAACCGATCCAACGTAGGCACCGTGGCATGGACCCAGTAGGGAATGCTGTCGCGTGAGTGCGTGCTCGCCGTCGCGAGGTCTTCGCCGGTGCTGTCGCGCCATAGCCGGTAAATCGAGAACAGGCGCATGTGCGCGGCACCGTAGCCCGTGCCCTCGCTGCTGCCGCCACCGGGCAGCTTGGCGAAGTAGGACTTGAGCGGCGGCAGCCTGCGCTCGCGAAGATCCTTCATCCACTTCTCATTGCCACTCACCAGTGCCCAGAACATCGTGGCTTCCAGGAAGCTGTAGTAGTAGTTGTTGCCAGGATTGTCGGTTGACCATCCCGTCCAAGGATGCGGGCGGCCACCCCATTGGGCCGAGGCGTGATTCCAGACATTCCACACGGCCTGTTCCGCGTAGGCTGACCAGCGCTCGCGTTGCTCGGGAGAAATGTCGGCTGCGCAGCTGTCCAGCGTCAGTGCCAGGTCTGCAATATAAGGGCCGACTTCCAGGTAGGAGTCGCCGGAGATGGCCGGCCGTCCACCCGAGGCGATGGCAGCCTCGGCTTCGGTGACTTGTTGCTCCACCATCTTCATCGCCAGGACGCAATATTTCTTCGACTCGGACAGCCGATACATCAGCGCTGCGTCAGTCGCCGAGAACGCATAGCCAGGGCTGCCGGCAACGGCTGAATCCACCCATGACCTGAAGCGCCCGTAGGCATCGGATTTCTTGTCGACGAAAGAGAGATCCACGTTGAGCTTGCTAGTCGACGACGCTGTCGCTGCAGGCGGTGGCGATGATGCTGGCACGGGTTCCTGCACGGCGGTTGCCATAACAGGCGAAATACTGGAACCCGCATGGTCAGGCTCGCTGCACTGGCCGATGGCGGCGGCCAGCAGTGCGAGGCACAGCAACAAGACGCCGGGCCATGCGCGCATCCGGGCGCGTGGGGGAGTGTGCGGATTGACTGGCGGCTTGCTCATGGCCTCATCACTCAGCGGTTGGAATAGGAGATGCTCAGGTAAACGATATTCTGGGATACGGTCTGCCCTGCGGCAGTACTGTCACGCCGGTAACGCTCCCATTGCAAAGCCGAACTCCAGCGTGGCGCCCACTGGTAGCGCAGTACTGCGCCCAAGCGCGTGGTGTCGTCGGTGCGGCCCAACTGGGTATAGTCGATGCTTTCGCGGGTTGCATAGGCACCCGCGCTGAGTGAACGACGTACCAGCCAGTTCAGGTCGGCGCGCACACCTTGGCTTTCCTGGTCGAATTCATCGGAATCCACGTAATCCCGGTTCTGCAGGTAAGGCGCAAGGGAGAACGTGGTGCGCGTGCTGGTGTAGGCGTAGTTGAGGTCCAGGCTGCGGACTTCATACGGCGAGGCGTTTACGACTGCATCGCCCGTCAACACGCTTTCAGGAAGCGTTGCATCGGCCTGGATCCCCGACAATGCATCCGTGGCGGTATCCGAGAACTGGCTTGAAGCCGCTATGCCGAAACTGTGATTGGGATTCGGGTTCCACGCGGCATCCACGCGAATCAATGGTTCCGAGCGACTTTCGCCGCCACGGTAGTCAAGACGTGAATAGCCCAGGTCGGTGCCGAGCTCGAACTGCGCAAGTGTGCGTGAATAGCGTCCGAACACGTCATAGCGGTTGTAGTCGCGTGCGACGACGTCGTCGTCGAAGTCGACCCGTTGTGCCTGCATGTTGAGCGAGATGCGGCTGGTCGGGGATAGTTCCTTGATCGTACGCAGGGCCAACGCGACGCGTTGAGAATTGAATTCGTCGGTGATTTCCGCATCGCTGTTCACGTAACGCAATTCGCCCTGCCCCTGCAGCGAGGGTGATAAATTGACCAGCAACGTCGGTCCCATCGAAAACACATTGACTTGCTGCCTGTTGCCCGGTGCGTCAGGCACCAGCGCATCCACGGGCTGCACCGACAGGTTGTTTTCCGCCAGGAAGAACAGGCGCTGCGGGATGATGATCCAGTTGACGCGTCCCGAGAGCGTGCCGTCAACGGTGTCGGTGAAGATGTCATCCTTGTAATTACGATACTCGACGCGGCCGTCAACGCTCGCCTGCAGCATCGAATTGGTTTCCGTGAGCGTGAAGCCAAGTCCGCTGCGCAGGTAGCGCTGGTCAATCGGGTCAAGGGCGCTCAACGCGACGTTGTCGTTCCACTCGACGCCAAGGTCCACGTTGTAGTCCACCCGCGCGGCCAAGGCCGTGCAAGGCAGGGTAGCGGCGATAGCGCCGGCAATGACCGAAGCACGCATGGTTATCCGGTGCATGTGCCTTCTCCTTTTCCGCGCCCGTTCAGGGCAGGTGGTTGAACACGACGCCGGCCAGCTTTTCGCCGGGGAAACTGGCCAGTGCAGTGTCCACTTTTTCAGGTGTGACCTTGCCGTAACCTGCCACTAGCACTACCAGGTCAGCCAGCTCGGAGAGGATGCGCGCGTCAGGCGAGCCTAGTACCGAGGGGCTGTCTAGGATCAAGTAGCGATCCGGGTAGCGGCTGCGCAGTGAGTCAACCAGTGCGCGCATGCGGAACGATGTGAACGATTCGCCCGTCGTTTCACGCTGCACGCCGCTTGGGATCAGGCGCAGGCGAGGTATGCCCGTGCGATAGAGGATCTTGGCGACATCCAGGGCGCTGTCTTCCAGGTAGTCCATCAAGCCGCCCTCGGAAGCATCCACGCCCAGCGCCCACTGTTGTGATGGATGCAGTACGTCGCAGTCGATCAGCAGGGAGGTCTTGGTGTCGTCGAAGGCAAACGCGGTGGCAAGGTTGCGGGCGACGAAACTGCCGCCACAACCGTGGCTGATCGGAGCCACAAGGGTGACGAAATTGCGTTCACCTCCCAGCGACAGCAGTCGCGTGCGCAATTCGCGGAACGCGTCGGCCTGTTCACGCACGGAATCATTGCGGTGGATCAGGCTGCGATCCTCGAGCTCGCGTGTGGTCAGTGCCCGCGGTTCGTCGAGTAGTGCGATCGAACGTGCAGCATCGTTGCGGCGCATTGCGCCCTGCGGGCTTTCGTTGTCCGGGGTCACAGGCAATTCCAGGTTGTCTTGTCGGTTCATGGCGTCCGCGTCACGCGACCATATGCTTGTAGCCGAGGGCCAGGCCATAGGCCAGCACCACGGCGGCCAGTATCCCGATGCTCATCGCGGTGCGCGTGCGCTGCAGGCGCTGCGCCCGCGGCGTACGGTAGATCGGGACGATGGTCAGTAGCGGGATTTCCGAGTGTTTCTGCAGTTGTGCAGGCGAACGCATGCGTGGGTCGAAGCGCACGCGCAGGAACAAAAGCCCCAGTGGCACCGCGAGGGCCATGAAAAGCCCGGCTATCGCGAAGTGCATGAAACGCAGGCCGGTCGGGCGTAGCGGCATGATCGCCGGGTCTTGCACGCGCAAGGTCAGGCCGCGTTCCTCGCGGTCCAGTTCCATGGACACGCGGGCGTTCTCGCGGCGACGGAGCAGGTCCTGGTAAATGTCGCGGTTGACTTCGTAGTCGCGTGTCAATTCCGCCAGCGCGCTCTCGGATTCCGCGATGCGACGGCTGCGGCCAAGCTCTTCCTCCAACAGCGATTCCGCGATTCCCATCCGGGATTGCGTGGCTGCCATTTCGCGCCGCGCCGCGCCCTGCTGGCTGCGCAGTTCCTGGTACAACGGGTTCATCTGGGCATCATCGAATGGGCTGGCGGTAGTGGGCGCCGTCGCGCGGCGCCGTTCTTCGTCACGCATGGATTGCTGGATGTCGGCCATCTGGTGGCGGATTCGCACCACGTCCGGGTATTGCTCGGTGTAGGTCAGCAGCAGGCGGTCGAGTTGTCCCTGCAGTTCAAGCAATTGCCCGCGGTACAGGCTTTCGCGAGTCTGGACTGCGGTGACGGCCGATTCACCCGAAAGTTGCGACGTGATCGCGCTTTCGCGCGAGCGCTGTTCCAGCAGCGCCATGCGGGTCTGTTCGACCTGCGTGCGCAATGCGCTTATGCGAGTGCTGGCATCGGTGGCGCTGCCAGGTTGCGCGTCAGCATTGGCCGAACGGTACTTCTGCAGGTTGTCTTCGGCGTCAGTGAGTTTCTTGTGGTAATCATTCACGCGCGCATCGATGAACTGGTAGGCCTCGCGGCTTTCGCGACCCTTGGTGGCAAGGCTTTCCTTGATGAACATCGCGCCCAGGCGCTCGGTAACCTTGTAGGTGCGCTGTGCGTCGGAATCGCGGTAAGTGATCTCGACCAGATCCGGCCGGGAAGCGCGGATGGTGATGCGTTCCTTCAGCGCTTCAAGCAGCCGGTCACGCTGCAGGGCAGTGGGCTTGTCTTCCAGCCAGCCGCCGGTTTCCAGCGCGTCCTCCAGCACCTTGCGACTGTAGATCACCTGGCGTGCGATGCCGGCGCGGTCGGTGACGCCCGTGGCCACGGCGCGACCTTCCAGCAAGGGCTGGATGATGTCGCTCTCCTGGGCCAGGATGGTCGTCGAGGCCGTGTAGCTCTTGGGAAGCAACAACAACCCCACGAACAGCGTCAGCAGTGCGATCACTGCAAAGATCGACGCCAGCGGCACCAAGTTGCGCTTGCCCTCGTTCAGCAGGATCGGTACCAGTTCGCTCGGGGTCAGTTGCTTGCTGGACGGGGAGGTGGCGGTGGTGCGGCGGGCGGGAAGTGCATTGGGACTCATCAGAATGTGCGCTCGGGAATGGTGATGACATCGCCGGGTGCAACGGGGAAGTTGGTGGAGAGGTCGCCGTGGTTGAGTATGCGGTCAAGGCGAACTTGGTACGTCTGGGTACTTTCGGTGCCCTTGCGGTAGAGCTCAGAGCGATCTCCAGCGGCGAATTCAGTCACCCCGCCGGCCGCCAGCACTGCATCCAGCACGGTCATGCCCGGGCGGAAGGGAATGGAGATGGGTTGGCGGACCGCACCGGTGACCCGGACACGCGAGAGGTATTCGTGGCTGCGCAGGTCAGTCAGGATGACCGCGACTTGCGGATCACGGACGTAGCTGGCGAGCTTGGTCTGGATGTCGGCGGCGACTTCGGCAGGCGTATGTCCGCCGGCTGCCACGTCGCCGACCAGTGGCACGGAGATCATTCCATCAGGGCGTACGGGTACGGTGATGCCAAGCTCCGGATTACGCCAGACCGAAACCTGCACGATGTCATCGACACCAATGTGGTAAGCCTCGACGGCGGTAGCCGTGGCTTCCAAGGGCGGAGGGCTGCCGCTGGCGCCGCTTGTGGCGCAAGAGGCGAGCATGAGTGACAAGCAGAGGGCCAGCAGGCCAGAGACGATACGCGACATTCCATTTTCCCCTGTGGTGGTCACGTCTTTTATAACGCGGGTAGGGCCCCTATCCGGCCACGGCGGGCCGGAACTGCCTGGTTCAAACCGCGTAGAAGCCCCGGTACCAGTCAACGAAACGGCGCACGCCCACTTCGATCGAGGTGGCAGGTGAATACCCCGTGTCACGCTGCAGCGCTTCGACATCGGCATAGGTGTCGGGCACGTCGCCGGGCTGCAGCGGCAGGAGGTTTCGTTCAGCTTTGCGGCACAGGCAGTCTTCCAGCACCTCGATGTAGCGCAGCAACTGGACGGGTTGGTGGTTGCCGATGTTGTAGACGCGGTACGGCGCACTGGAGGTGGCCGGGGTCGGCGCAAGCGGGTCGTATTGCGGGTCCGGGCCGGGCACGCGGTCGAGGGTGCGGATCACGCCTTCCACGATATCGTCCACGTAGGTGAAGTCGCGCGTGTGGTGGCCATGGTTGAACACGTCGATCGGTTCGCCCGCCAGGATCTTGCGGGTGAACAGGAACAAGGCCATGTCCGGCCGGCCCCAAGGGCCATAGACGGTGAAAAAGCGCAGGCCCGTGGTCGGAAGGCCGAACAGATGGCTGTAGGTGTGCGCCATCAGCTCGTTGGCCTTCTTGGTGGCCGCGTACATGCTGACCGGGTGGTCCACGCTGTCTTCCACCGCGAAGGGCAGTTTCTTGTTGGCGCCATAGACCGAGCTGGACGAGGCGTATACGAGATGTTCGATGCCACGATGGCGACAGGCTTCAAGGATGTTGAGGAAGCCGACGATGTTGCTGTCGATATAGGCATGGGGATTTTCCAGCGAGTAGCGCACGCCGGCCTGGGCCGCCAGGTTGACCACGCGCTGCGGCTTGAACTCGTCGAAGGCGGCGTCCAGCGCGGCGCGGTCTTCCAGCGAAGCGCGCACGAAACTGAAACCGGCCTGCGGCAGCAGTTTGGCCAGGCGTGCCTCTTTCAGGCGCGGGTCGTAGTAGGCGTTGAGATTGTCATAGCCCAGCACCTCGTCGCCACGCGCCAACAGGCGTTCGCTGAGGTGTGAGCCGATGAAGCCGGCGGCGCCGGTGACCATGACGCGCATGGGAGTCCTTGGATTATTCGTTGAACCGGGTGTCCTGCCCGGAGTCTACAGGCAGTCGTCGACACTGGCGCGCGGCAGGGCGCGCTTGACGTCGAACAGCACTGCATCGGGCTTGCCGAATGCACGTATGCCATCAGCGCCCAGTGCGATGAATTCGCGATGTGAGACGGCCAGGATGATGGCGTCGTAGCGACCGGCATCCGGCGTTGCGGCCAGGTCGATGCCGTATTCGTGCCGTGCCTCTTCGGCGCTTACCCACGGGTCGTGGACATGCACGTTGGCGTTGTAGCTTTTCAGTTCGGCGATGATGTCCACGACCCTGGTGTTGCGCAGGTCGGGGCAGTTCTCCTTGAAAGCCAGGCCAAGGACAAGGATGTTGGACTGGGTGGTCTGCAGGTTGCGCTGGGCCATCAGCTTGGCCACGCGGCGCGCCACGTGGCTGCCCATGCCGTCGTTGATGCGCCGCCCCGCCAGGATCACGTCGGGGTGGTAGCCGATCTGCTGCGCCTTGTGGGTCAGGTAGTAAGGGTCCACGCCGATGCAGTGGCCGCCGACCAGGCCGGGACGGAAGGGCAGGAAGTTCCACTTCGTCCCCGCGGCTTCCAGCACTTCGTGGGTGTCGATGCCCAGGCGGTGGAAGATCAGCGCGAGCTCGTTGATCAACGCGATGTTGACATCGCGCTGGGTGTTTTCGATGACCTTGGCCGCTTCCGCCACGCGGATGCTGCTGGTCTTGTGCGTGCCGGCGGTGATGATGGAGCGATAGAGGGCGTCAACGAAGTCCGCAGCCTCGGCGGTGGAACCCGAAGTCACTTTCATGATCGTTTCCAGGCGGTGCTGCTTGTCGCCGGGGTTGATGCGCTCGGGGCTGTAGCCGGCGTAGAAGTCCCGGTTGAATTGCAGGCCCGATTCGCGCTCGATGATGGGCACGCAGACTTCTTCCGTGGCGCCGGGGTACACGGTTGACTCGTAAATCGCCACGCCGCCCTTGCCGATGGCCTTGCCAACCGCGCGGCTTGCCGATTCCAGCGGGCGCAGGTCCGGGCGCTTGTATTCATCGATCGGCGTGGGCACGGTGATGATGAAGACGTTGCACGACGACAGGGCCTCCGCATCGTCGCTGAAACTGAGTTGGCTGCTTGCGCGCAATTCATCCGGCGAGACTTCAAGCGTGTGGTCGTGGTATTGCCCAAGTTCGCCCACGCGCTTGCTGTTGATGTCGAAGCCGAGGGTGGGAAAGTTCTTGCCGAAAGCGGCGGCAAGCGGCAAGCCGACATAGCCCAGCCCTATCACTGCAATGCGGATCTGGTCAGTGGCTGGCAAGGACGCATTCATTGGCGTGGGGTGCTCCTGATTCATTGTATTGTGGCGAATAGTTGCCAGGCTTCTGGCGATTCCATGCCTTCAGAACGACGAATGGACTGTGATCAGGCCAAGCATCCGCTAGTCGGGTCCAATTGGCCTGCAGCTCGACGGGTTATCGTACAGACTTCGACTGCGGCCGGGCATGTTGCCTCCGCTAGGCTGCAAAAATCTCAAATTTGAACGGTTTCAATGCCAGGGAAATCCATGCGAATCATGTTATGCGGCGGCGCGGGCTACATCGGTGCCCACACCTCTGTCGAATTATTGGGTCGCGGCCATGAGGTCGTGATCGTCGACAGCCTAGTCAACAGTTCCGCGCTTGCGCTGGAGCGTATCGGGAAAATTTCCGGAATAAAGCCCACGTTCCATGCGCTTGACGTGCGTGACAGGGGGGGCATGGCAGCGGTGTTCGCGAATGCCAGTTTCGATGCGGTGATCCATTTCGCCGCACTCAAGGCCGTGGGCGAATCCTGCGAGCGTCCGCTCGATTACTTCGACAACAACATCAGCGGCACGATCGGCTTGCTGCAGGTCATGCAGGATGCCGGGGTGAAGCGCCTGGTATTCAGTTCGTCGGCCACGGTCTATGGAGATCCGGAGCGCGTGCCCGTCAACGAGGATGCGCGCCTGCAGGTCACCAATCCTTATGGCCGCACCAAGCTGGTGATGGAGCAGTTGATCGAAGACCTGTGCGTGTCCGATCCCGGTTTCCGCGCGGCCAACCTGCGCTACTTCAATCCGGTTGGCGCGCATGCATCGGGCTTGATAGGTGAAGATCCCTCCGGCATTCCCAACAACCTGATGCCCTACATCTGCCAGGTCGCGGTGGGCAGGCGTGAAAAACTGCAGGTGTTCGGCGGCGATTACCCTACGCCCGACGGCACCGGCGTGCGTGATTACATCCATGTCGTGGACCTGGCCCGCGCGCACGCGGATGCGCTGGATTACCTGGTGCGTGCGGACCGCAGCGTGACGGTGAACCTCGGCACCGGGCGCGGCGTCAGCGTGCTGGACCTGGTGAAGGGCTTCGAGAAAGCATCGGGCCGTGAGATTCCCTATGACATCGTGGCCCGCCGCCCCGGCGACGTGGCCACGGTGTATGCGGACCCCAGCCTGGCCAGGGAATTGCTTGGCTGGGAGGCACGACTCGACGTGGATGCCATGTGCCGCGATGCGTGGCGCTGGCAGTCGATGAACCCGCAGGGTTATGCAGCTGACTGAGCCGGTTCGCGCAGCAACGCGTCGACGACGGCAGCAGGTTGCTTCATCCATGCGAAATGATCGGCACGGGTGCCGAGTGCCTTGCTCCCCAGCGTAGCCAGCGTCGGCCTGGAACGCGGCAACTTGTCGAGCAAGGCCTGCATTGAACGGCGAGGCGCGAACCAGTCGCGCTCCAGCAACACTGCGCCCACGTCCGCGTCGACGGTGGACAATGCGGCTTCCAGGTCCGTACCAAGCCCGGTCGCGGCATAGCGATTGCTCAGGCCCACGCGGGCCCATTCGCGCATCAGGCTGCGCGCTTCGTCGCCGCCAAAACCCAATTGGCGGCCGGGCAGGGTGCCACGGCGTTGTGCCAGCCACGCCACGAACTGGTAGGCGAACGGGAATACATAACGCTTTGGAGCCGGGAACGTGCGCCAGTACGGCGAGCCGCTGGCGACCAGCCACAGTGTCTGGAATTCACCCGGATGCAGGCCCAGGTGGCAGGCGGCGAACTGCGCGCCGATGCTGTGGCCGCCAATGACGCGCTCGGCTGTTGCACAGTGTCGTCGCATCACGGTTGCGCTGCTCGCGATATCCGCCAGGATTTCGCGGTAACCCCAATCGACGTCGCGACTGGCGCGCAGGCTGCTGCTGCCGTTGCCGCGCATTTCGTGCAGGAATACCGCGACCCCGCGTGCAGCCAAGGCGTCGGCCAGTGGCGCGTAGTGCCTTGCTGCAACGCCCAGTGCCGGTAGCCACAGCAGCGATGCCGTGGGTTGGGCTGGGATACGCGTGATCAGTTGGTAGCCGTGGCCATCACCGGCAACGACAGGAATTTCCACTGTATCGACACTCATCGCGTGCGTGCTGCCCCGAAATGGTCCAGTACCACGATGTCGCTGCGACCGGGACGGTAGCCGCCGAGCAAGGCGACGTGGATGTAGTCCGATGCCGCCGCGCAGGCATCGGCCATCGACATGCCCAGACACAGATTGGCCGCGATCGCGGATGCCATCGTGCAGCCTGTACCGTGCGCGTCCACCTGCAGCCGTGGGTGCGAAAAGACATGGCTGCCGCCATGCACATCAAGGTAGAAGTCGGTGACGTCATCGCCACCGTGCAGGTGGCCGCCCTTCAACAGCACCGCGTGTGGTCCCATCCTGAGCAGGTCGCGCGCGGCAACGTGCATGTCGTCCAGCGTGGTGATGCGCCGCTCCAGCAACTGTTCGGCTTCCGGGATGTTGGGGGTGAGGATCGCGGCACGCGGCAGCAAGCCGTTGCGCAGGGCCGCGATGGCGCGATCTTCCAGCAGTTTCGCGCCACTGGTGGCCACCATGACCGGATCCAGAACGACAGTGCAGCGTGCAGGCGGAACCAGGTAGTACTCCAGCGCATCGGCCACCACGCGGATCACTTCGGCATTGGCCAGCATGCCCAGCTTGATCGCGCCGATATTGAAATCGTCGAAGCAGGCGTCGATCTGCGCTTTCAGGAATCCAACCGGTGGCACATGCACCGCGCTGACGCCGCGGGTGTGCTGTGCGGTCAAGGCAGCAATGGCAGACAGGCCGTGCACGCCATGCGCAGCGAAGGTCTTCAGGTCGGCCTGGATGCCAGCACCGCCGCCGGAATCGGAGCCGGCGATGGTGAGTGCGGAAACAAGGTGGTTTTCTGTCATGCAGGCATTGTGCAATGTCGGCATGCCCTGCGTCTGTTTCCGATCGGCAACGCCTATCCGTCAGCCGGATCACGCTTGGCTGCGGCCCATTGCCGGTACAGCACATAACCGATGCCAACGGCGCCGGTCAGGAAGGCCGGGGCCAGCAAAGCATCGTATTTCAGTCGACTGAACAGCCATGCGCCGATGATGCCGCCCCCCAGGAAGCCGCTGATGATCAGGCCGCTCAGGGTCAATCGGCGCATCGGCAAGGGCAGGCCGCGCAGCAGGTGGCCAAGTCCGATGCCCAGGTCGGTGAACATGCCGCTGACGTGGGTCGTGCGCACCACGGCGCCGCTGTAGGTAGTGGCCATCGCGTTCTGCAGGCCGCACGCCGTGGCGGCAAGCAATGCGCCGTAGATCTGTTCTTTCCAGAACAGGGGAATGGCTGCGAAGAGCAGCAGTGATTCCAGCGCCAGCACCACGCCGTAGCGTCGTCCGAGCCGCAACGTGCTGTCCTGGATGATCATGCCGCTGATCATCGCGCCGAGGCAGAAGGCAATCAGCACGCCCCACAGGTGGGCGACCGCCTTCCAGTCGCCATGCGCCAGGGCCGCGCCCAGCAGGCTGGTAGTGCCGGTCAGGTGACTGACTGCCTGGTGTTCGAAACCCAGGTAGCCAATCACGTTGACCATGCCGCCCACGCAGGCCAGCAGCACCGCGCCTACCCATACCCAGCGCGGCAGCTGCGTGCCCACTTCGGCTTACAACACTTCCGACGCGTAATCCGCCAGGCGCGAACGCTCACCGCGACGCAGGGTGATGTGCGCGCTATGGGCCCAGTTCTTGAAGCGATCCACGGCGTAGGTGAGGCCGGAGGTCGTCTCGGTCAGGTAGGGCGTATCGATCTGTTCCACGTTGCCCAGGCATACGATCTTGGTGCCGGGGCCGGCGCGGGTGATCAGCGTCTTCATCTGCTTGGGCGTGAGGTTCTGCGCTTCGTCGAGGATCAGATAGCGGCTGAGAAACGTGCGCCCGCGCATGAAGTTCATCGAGCGGATCTTGATGCGCGAGGCCAGCAGGTCATTCGTCGCGGCACGTCCCCACGCACCGCCGTCCTGGTTGTGGGTCAACACTTCCAGGTTGTCGGTCAGCGCGCCCATCCACGGCGTCATCTTTTCTTCCTCGGTGCCGGGCAGGAAGCCGATGTCCTCGCCTACCGACACCGTCGCGCGGGTCATGATGATCTCGCGGTAGCGCTGCTGGTCCATGGTTTGCGCCAAGCCTGCGGCAAGTGCGAGCAGGGTCTTGCCGGTGCCGGCGGTGCCCAGCAGGCTGACGAAGTCGATTTCCGGATCCATCAGCGCATTCAGCGCGAAATTCTGCTCGCGGTTGCGCGCGGTGATGCCCCACACCGCATGCTGGCTGCTGCGGAAATCATCGGCCAGCGCCAGCGTGGCTTTCTTGTCGGTGCCGATCTTGGCAACGCGGAACTCCACCTCGTCTTCGCCCGGCAGGTACAGGAACTGGTTGGGATACCAGTCCTCGTCGTCGGTCATGCTGACTTCGTAGCTGGTGCGCCCGGCCTTGTCGCTCCACGAGCGCAGGTCTTTCTCGTGGCGGTCCCAGAAATCGCTCGACAGCTCCGTCGCACCGGTGAACAGCAGGCTGAAATCATCCAGCGCGCGATCGTTTTCGTAGTCCTCGGCCACCAGTCCGCTGATCGCGGCCTTGATGCGCAGGTTGATGTCCTTCGACACCAGGATCACTGGCGTGTCGGCGTGTTCCTCGCGCAATTCCAGCACCGCGGCCAGGATCTTGTTGTCGGGTGCGATGGTGCCGAAGGTGCGGCCCGGCGCAATCGGCCTGGTCTGGAAATGGAGTCGACCGATCGCGCTTTGCGACTTCAGCTGCAGGCCTTGCGGATGGCTCAGCACGATGCCGGCATCGATCTGTTCGGCGCCTGCGCCTTCGATCAGTTCATTGAGGAAGCGACTGACCTGGCGCGCGTTGCGGCTGACTTCGGTCATGCCTTTCTTGGCGTTGTCCAGTTCCTCGATGACCTGCATGGGCAGGAAGACATCGTGTTCCTCGAACTTGAACAGCGCGGTCGGGTCGTGCATCAGCACATTGGTATCCAACACGTAGATGCGCTTGCTTCGGGTCATCTAGACAGCCTCGCGGAGGGTGGGGTGTGGGATGGGTGCAGCGGTTGGAACAGCGTGGAAAATGGAGCGCCAGCGAACCACCGCGGCCCGCAGGGGCGGGGCAGTGGAGGCATGGAGGAAGGGGACGGTCACTGCTTGCTTGCGACCTTCAAGGCATCCAGCACTGCGTCGGCATGGCCGGCTACTTTCACGCCGCGCCATTCCTGCACGATGCGACTGTCAGGCGATATCAGGAAGGTGCTGCGCACCACGCCCAGCACCTTGCGCCCGTACATGTTCTTTTCGTGGATCACGTCGAAGGCCTGGCACAAGGCTTCAGCCGCGTCGCTCACCAGCGGGAACCTGAAGCCCTGCTTGGCGCAGAAGTTGTCGTGCGATTTGACCGAATCGCGCGAGACGCCCAGCACCGTGGCGTTCAATTTCTTGAACTTGGGCAGCAGCGCGTTGAAGTCGATGCCTTCGGTGGTGCAACCCGGCGTGCTGTCCTTGGGGTAGAAGTACAGCACCAGCCATTGCCCGGCGTAGTCGGAGAGTTTCGCGGTGTCTCCGCCGGACAGTGCCAGTGGAAGCTTCAGCGTGGTCTTGCTCAGTGCCGTGCCGGTTTTCGTCATCAGGTCAGAACTTCATCGGGTCCATGATCGCGTCCAGGTTCAAGTGGTCGCAGAATTCGAGGAAGTCATCGCGCAACGCGGCGATGTGCATGTTGGCCGGCACGCCGATGGTGACCTGGGCCGAGAACATTTCCGCACCGGTCTGCATGGCGCGGTAGCGCGTGCTCTGCAGGTTCTCGATGGTGATGCCCTGGCGGTCGAAGAAATCCGCCAGCTGGAACAGGATGCCGGGCTTGTCCGCGGCCACCACTTCCACGATGTAGGGCAGCAGGTTGGACTGCACCACCTTGGCGCCGGTGCGGTACCACACCAGTTTCAGCGACTCTTCGCGCTCCAGGCGGGTCAGCATGGCTTCCAGCTTGGCGACGGCGTCCCATGAGCCGGTTGCCAGGGCGGTCACTGACACGTCGCGGCCCACGGTGGACAGGCGCGCATCGACCAGGTTGCAGCCGCTGTCGGCGATCCGGCGGGTCACGGACAGCAAGGGAGACTCCGGATGCGTCGTGTAGGCGTTGATCAGGAGATGGTTTTCGTTCGGCGAAGGCCGGGCGTTTGGATCGGTCAAAGGTGCTTCCGGCATGTCGATACTGCGGGCCTTCAGTCTGAATGGCGACAGGGCAGGTGCCCGGTGCATGGCCCAGCATACTTGCCCGTGGTTTCGTGCCGCAAGTAACATCGCACAGTGCGCGGCACCCCGCGCGATCCCCATTCGAAGGCAGTCGCTTGTCCCTTTCCGGCAGTATCACCGCACTTGCGACCCCGTTCACGGCCGCGGGCGATCTTGACCTCGACGCGTGGCGCCGCCTGCTGGCGCAGCAGTTGGCCGGCGGCAGCCAGGGCCTGGTAGTCGCTGGCTCCACCGGTGAAGCCGCCGCGTTGTCGGACGATGAATACGACACCCTGCTGAAGGTTGCGCTGGATACCGTCAACGGCCGCATCCCGGTGCTGGCCGGCACCGGCCAGATGAACACCGCCAAGACCATTGCCCAGACCCGCCGCGCCGCCGCCATGGGTGCCGATCTTGCGCTGGTGGTGACCCCTCCCTACGTGCGCCCGACCCAGGCCGGTTTGATCGCCCACTACCGCGCCGTCGCCGACGAAGGCGGTCTTCCGGTGGTGCTGTACAACGTGCCGGGCCGCACGGGTTGCGACCTGTTGCCGGAAACGGTGGCGGAACTCGTGTCGCATCCCGGCATCGTCGGCATCAAGGAAGCGCGTGCTGAACCCGAGCGCATGGCGGCACTGCTGCCGCTGCGCAGTGCCGGCTTCGCGGTGCTGAGTGGCGACGACCCCACGGCCTGCCGTGCCATGCTGGCCGGGGCTGATGGGCTGATCTCGGTCGGTTCCAACGCCTTGCCCGCTGCCTTCCGTCGGCTTTGCGACCTGTCGCGCGGTGGCCAACCCGGCCAGGCTGAAGCCTGGGACCTGCAGTTGCAGCCGTTCTATCCGTTCCTGGGAGTGGAGTCGAACCCCATCCCGGTGAAGGCATTGCTGCAGGGCATGGGCTACGGCGCAGGCCTGCGCTTGCCGCTGCTCTCCCTTTCCACTGCTTACCAGGCCGAGGCCGACCGACTGGTCGCCGCCGCACTCGCCTTGGAAGAACACTCCAGCCACGATACCGTCGCGGCCTAACCCAGTACGAAATTTTCCAGGAGATTTACCCATGCGTGTATCCAACTCAATTTCGCGGCCGCTGGTCTTCGTGGCGCTGGCCGTGTCGGTGCTCGGCGTGTCCGGCTGCAAGTGGTTCAAGAAGGGCAACCCGGATTACGCCATGAGCGCCGAGACCCGTCCGCTTGAAGTGCCGCCGGACCTCAACCTGCCCAACACCGCAGGCGCCATGAAGCTGCCGCCTGCGTCCACCTCGCTGGTTTCGCAGGAAACCGCCACGGCCTCGACCACCAGCTTCCACGTGGTGGGCAGCCGCGACGAGGTATTCAACAACCTGGGCACGGCGCTGGGTGCCGTCGAGGGCGTGACGATTGCCAGCCGCGCCCCGCTGCTGGGTACCTATGACGTGAGCTACGAGGGCAGCAACTTCCTGGTACGCGTCGCTTCGGTGGAAACCGGCACCTATGTCTCGGCGGTCGATCCGCGCGGCATACCCGCGGCTGGCGCGGCCCCGGCCAAGCTCATTGCACAGCTGAAGGCTGCGCTGGGCAAGTAAGCCAACCCTGGAAAGCAAACAGCACGGGCGCCGAAAGGCGCCCGTGCTGTTTCAGGAAGCAGGAAAACGTCAGCGTTCAAGCAGGGGCAACTTGCCCGGCTTGCCTTCCCACTCCTTCGCGTCCGCCAATGGATCCTTGCGGGTGGTGATGACGGGCCAGGACTTGGCGAGTTCGGCATTCAAGGCCACGTAGCCCTCTTGTCCGGCGGGCACGTCGTCTTCGGGGTAGATCGCATTGATGGGGCATTCCGGCTCGCACAGGGTGCAGTCGATGCACTCGTCCGGGTCGATCACCAGGAAATTGGGGCCTTCGTGGAAACAGTCCACCGGGCACACCTCCACGCAGTCGGTGTACTTGCACTTGATGCAGTTCTCGGTGGCGGCAGAGGGATTGGGACCGGTCCGTTGCAGGGATGGGGCAAGTTTAGAGCACCGCGCGGGACCTGTTGCAAAGCATTCCCAACGCGGCATCCGGGGGAAGATCCCGGCACAAAAAAACCCGGCTTCCAAGCCGGGCTTTGTTGATTCGATTTCCACGCCTTGGGCGAGTAGCTGCAGGCGCGCAAGTGGAATTTGGTGCTCCCTAGGGAATTCGAATCCCTATTTTAGCCTTGAGAGGGCCACGTCCTAACCGTTAGACGAAGGGAGCTTTTTGGTAATAGCGCCGTGACGGACTAGTATATTCGCCAGTCCGTGCCTGCGGCAAATGCCTGGCAGCCGGATGCAATGCTCCAAGACCCACGAAACCCGCCCGAAACCTCCCCATACGGACCCGCCACCATTACGTCGCAAGCCACCACGCCCGCCGTCTCCCTGCGCATCATCCCGCGCGACCAGCACACGATCTCGCGCAAGGACATCAGTCCCAATGCGCTGCGCGTGCTGTACCGGCTGCGCGATGCGGGCTTCGCCGGGTACCTGGTGGGGGGTGCGGTCCGCGACCTGCTGGTGGGTGGGCATCCCAAGGATTTCGACGTGGCCACCGATGCCACGCCCGAGGAAGTGAAGGGCTTGTTCCGCAATTGCCGCCTGATCGGGCGACGCTTCCGCCTGGCGCACGTGGTGTTCGGACGGGAGATCATCGAGGTCGCCACCTTCCGCGCCAATATCGACGACGGCAGCGGTGACCGGCAGATGCACGAAGGCGGCCGGCTGTTGCGCGACAACGTCTACGGCAGCATCGAAGACGATGCCGTGCGCCGCGACTTCACTGCGAATGCGCTGTATTACGCCATCGAGGATTTCTCGGTGCGCGATTACGTCGGCGGCTTCGAGGACGTGCAGGCGCGCAGCATGAAGCTGATCGGCGACCCCGAGCAGCGTTACCGCGAAGACCCGGTGCGCATGCTGCGCGCGATCCGCCTGGCGGGAAAATTGGGCTTCGAGATCGACCCTGCCTCCGCCGAACCGATTCCGCGCCTGGCGTCCTTGTTGTCCGAAGCGGCACCGGCACGCCTGTTCGAGGAATTGCTGAAGCTGTTCCTGTCCGGCAATGCGGTGGCCAGTTTCGAGGGTCTTGAGCGCTTCGGCCTGTTGCCGGCGATCCTGCCGGAGACCGCCGCCGCACTCGCGTCCAACCGCAGCGGCGCACTGCGCAGCATGCTGTTGGAAGGCCTGCGTGGCACGGACGCACGCGTCGCGAATGACGAACCCGTATCGCCGGCCTTCCTGTTTGCGCTGCTGCTGTGGCCGGCGTATTGCCGCGCGCTGATCGGCTTGCAGGCCGGCGGCATGAACGCGGAAGAGGCACAGCGTCGTGCCGCGGACCGCGTGACCCTGCACCAGTTGTCCACCGTGGCCTTGCCGCGGCGTTTTTCATTGCCCATGCAGGAAATCTGGCTGCTGCAGTCACGCTTCAGTTCGCGCCAGCGCAAGCGGGTGATGCGCCTGCTGGCGCACCCGCGCTTCCGTGCGGCCTACGACTTCCTGCTGCTGCGCCTCACGGCATCCAACGAGCATGCCGAAGACGTGGCGTTCTGGCGCGAAGCGCAAACCCAATCAGGCGACGAGCTGTCTGCCACCCTCGCGTCGGCGCCATCCTCGGCTTCCTACGAAGGTGATGGCGAAGCACCCGCGAAACGTCGGCGTCGGCGTCGGCGCCCGGCCAGTGCTTCCCCCGCCGCGGAATGACTGATCCCGTCATTGCCTTCGTCGGCCTGGGCGCGAACCTGGGCGATGCCGCCTTGACCCTGCGCGCGGCCATGCAGGCACTGGGTGGATTGCCACGTACCCGCCTCGTGCGTGCGTCGCACCTGTTTCGCACACCTGCGTGGGGAATGCAGGACCAGGCCGATTTCATCAACGGCGTGGCGATGCTGCAAACCACGCTGGGCGCACGCGAGTTGCTGGATGCCTTGCTGGATACCGAGCGCCAGTTCGGGCGTGAACGTGATCCCACCCAACGCTGGGGTCCGCGCACGCTGGACCTGGATCTCCTGCTGTATGCCGATGCCGTGATAGATGTGCCCGGCCTGCGCCTGCCGCACCCGCACCTGCACGAGCGTGCCTTTGCACTGGTGCCTTTGCTCGAGATCGCCCCGGATATCCTCATCCCCGGCTTTGGTCCGGCGCAGGCTGCGCTGGATGGCCTCGAAACCTCAGCGATCCAGCCTTTAGGGGTGATAATCAGGCCATGAGCACGCACGCCGACAGCAAGAAGTGGACCCTGCCTGCGCTGGCCGAGGCCAAGCGCAGCCAGCGCAAGCTGGTGATGTTGACCGCCTATGACTACAGCTTCGCCCGCGTGATCGATGCGAACGGCGTGGACCTGGTGCTGGTGGGGGACTCGCTGGGCATGGTGGTGCAGGGACAGGATTCCACCTTGCCGGTGACGGTCGAACACATCGCCTACCACACCGCTGCCGTGGCGCGTGGCTTGGACCGTGCCTTCCTGGTAGCCGACCTCCCGTTCCAGTCCGATGCCACGCCCGAACGCGCACTGGATGCGTCCATCACCCTGCTGCAGGCCGGGGCGGAAATGGTGAAGCTGGAAGGCGCCGGCCCAAAGCTCGACGTCATCCGTTTCCTCGTCGAGCGTGATATCCCGGTGTGCGCGCACCTGGGCCTCACCCCGCAGTCGGTGCTGAAATTCGGCGGCTACAAAGTGCAGGGACGTGACGAAACCGCTGCCGCCAAGCTGCGCGCGGACGCACTGGCCGTGGCGGATGCGGGTGCCTCGATGCTGGTGCTGGAATGCGTGCCGTCGCCACTGGCCGCTGCAATCACCGCCGCGAGCAGCATCCCGACGATCGGCATCGGTGCCGGCCCCGGCTGCGATGGGCAAGTGCTGGTGCTGCACGATTTCCTCGGCATCGACACGGGCCACCGCAAGCCGAAATTCGTCAAGGATTTCCTTGCGGACGGTGGCACCATCGCAGGTGCCATCAGTGCCTACGCGGCGGCGGTGCGCGACGGCTCCTTTCCTGATGCCGAACACTCCTACGCGTAAGGAAACCCCGTGATCGAAACCATCACCGAACTCGACGCGCTGCGCGCGCGGGTCAATGGCTGGAAGCGCGAGGGTTTGCGGGTCGGCTTCGTGCCGACCATGGGCAACCTGCATGCCGGCCACTATTCGCTGGTGATGTTGGCCCGCCAGTACGCGGATCGCGTGGTCTCCAGCGTATTCGTCAATCCGACCCAGTTCGGCCCCAACGAGGATTTCACCCGCTATCCGCGCACGCCGGAGGCCGATACGACGGGACTGGAAGGCGCAGGCTGCGACGTGCTCTGGTTGCCCACGGTGGAGTCGATGTATCCATTCGGCATCGAACTGGCCGCCAGCATCAACGTGCCCGGCGTGAGCAGCGTGCTGGAAGGCGCGCACCGCCCGGGTCATTTCGACGGCGTCTGTACCGTGGTCACGCGTCTGTTCAACCAGGTCCAGCCGGACATCGCCGCGTTCGGCAAGAAGGACTTCCAGCAGCTGGCGGTGATCCGCCAGATGGTGCGCGATCTCGCGTTCCCCATCGAGATCCTGGGCGGCAGCATCGTGCGCGAAAGCGATGGGCTGGCGATGAGTTCGCGCAACCAGTACCTCGGCCCTGTGGAGCGCCCGGTCGCTGCGGAGATCCGACGCACGTTGCTCGCGATGCGGGAAGCACTTGTCGCGGGACAACCGCGCCTGCAGGTGGAAGCCGATGCCGCGCAGCGCCTGGCAGCGGCAGGTTTCGAAGTCGATTACGCGGCCATCCGGCGTCCCGACCTCAGCGAACCGGGCGAAGGCGAGTCCGTGGCGAAAGTCGCGCTGATCGCTGCGAAACTGGGACGCACGCGGTTGATCGACAACCTGGAGTTCTGAGCACAGCCAGGGCCTTCGACTTCCTTGGTTGCGCGCTTGTGATGAGCCCCGTTGGTCGTGAGCTTCTCAAGAATTCCGTTGGTTCTGAGCTTTTCAAGAATTCAGTTCATGGTGAGCCTCTCAAGAATCCCGTTCGTGGTGAGCCTGTCGAACCACGCCTTTCGCAGAAAGCCGGGGCTGATGTGATCTGACGATTTATCGCAAGAGCGTGGTTCGACAGGCTCACCACGAACGGGATTTCATCAGCCAACCCCTGCGCCATCATGTAGGCCAAGCCTTTCCTGGAATAGCCTGAGCCGCAGCGGCGACTTCCCGCAAGGCTCTTGTTAGACTCCAGACCCTCCATTCCCACGTCTGGTCGCCCATGCCTGCTTCGCCGGATTTCACTGCTTTGAGTGCCCATGCCACGCGCCTGCAGGGCAACGTGCTATCAACCACGTCGCATCAGGATCCTGCACGCGCAAGTGATTTTTCCTTGCGCGAGGGGCCGCTGTATTTCAACTTCGCGCGCCAGTCCTATGATCGCTCGGCATTGGACGCGTTACTGGCGATGGCGCGGGAGTGTGACCTGCAAGCCGCATATCGACGCATATTCGATGGTGAAAAAGTAAACGTCACTGAAGACCGTTCGGCCCTGCATACGGCCCTGCGCGGCAACCATTCGGATGCTGCCATCGCACGCGAAGCCTTCTCGACCGCAAGCGCGGTGCGCAAGCAGATGGGGCAGTTGGTCGCCCAGCTGGAAGCCAGCGGCATCACCGACATCGTCAGCGTCGGCATCGGTGGTTCCGACCTGGGCCCGCGACTGGTAGCGGATGCTTTGCGCGACCCCGCAGGTGGACGTTTCCGCGTGCATTTCCTGTCCAACGTGGACGGTGCGGCCGCGCAGCGCGTACTCGCCCCGCTGGATCCCGCGCGTACCGCTGCCATCCTGATTTCCAAGACCTTCAGCACGCAGGAGACACTGCTCAACGGCCGCATCCTGCACGACTGGCTGGGTGGCAGCGAACGCCTGTATGCCGTCAGTGCCAATCCGGAACGCGCGGCCAGCGCATTCGACATCGCCGCCGAGCGCGTGTTGCCGATGTGGGATTGGGTGGGTGGCCGTTATTCGCTGTGGTCTGCCGTGGGCTTGCCGATTGCCCTGGCGATCGGCTTCGATCGATTCGAAGCTCTGCTGGCAGGCGCATCGGAGTTCGACGCACACGTGCTGTCCACGCCGCTGGAGCGCAACATCGCCGTGCGCCACGCATTGACTGCGGTCTGGAACCGCAACGCATTGGGCCATGCCGCGCAGGGCGTGATGACCTATGACCAGCGCCTGGCCCTGTTGCCGGCGTACCTGCAGCAACTGGTCATGGAAAGCCTGGGAAAATCCGTGAAGCTGGACGGCAGCGCGGTGGACGTGGACACGGTGCCGGTGTGGTGGGGCGGCGCGGGTACCGACGTGCAGCACAGCTTCTTCCAGGCCTTGCACCAGGGAACGGGTATCGTGCCGCTGGACCTGGTGGGCACGATTCGCAACGATGACCCGTATGCCGAGAACCATCTCGCCTTGATGTCCAACCTGTTCGCACAGGCGGAAGCACTGGCCAATGGCCAGTCCAGCGCCGATCCGCATCGTGCCTATGCAGGCGGACGGCCGAGCACGCTGATCCTGCTTGATGCACTGACGCCTGAATCGCTGGGTGCATTGATCGCCATGTACGAGCACAGCGTGTATGCGCAGTCCGTGTTGTGGGGCATCAATGCCTTCGACCAGTTCGGGGTCGAATTGGGCAAGCAATTGGCCAACGGGTTGTTGCCGGCATTGCGCGGGGAAGTGGAGGCGATTGATCCGGTGACGAAGGTGTTTCTGGCGGAATTGAAGGCGCGTAGTTGAAATAGTTTTTCGTCATCCCAGCGAACGCTGGGACCCATCTTGCTCTTGCTCCTCGTTTCCATGCAAACGTCAAAATGGATGACCAGCCGTTCGGCTGTTGGAAAGCGACTCTAGCGTTCGCTAGGATGACGACGCACTAATTTTGACGCTAGACATGTTGTTCAAGCGCCCAACCAACATGCTCGCGAACCACATCGGACGCATCGTGCTGTCGCGACGAGAGCGCTTGCATCACTGCGGGCGTAGTCGGCGCATTCCCCAATGCCACCGCGATATTGCGCAGCCAGCGCTCATGGCCGCTGCGCCGGATCGCGGAGCCTTCGGTGCGAGTCAGGAACTCCTGTTCCGACCATGCGAACAGCTGCGGCAACGTGGCAATGTCCAGATCGTTGCGGGCGCGGAAATCCGGTTCATCCGTGCGCTTGGCGAACTTGTTCCAAGGGCATGCCAGCTGGCAATCGTCGCAGCCGAAGATGCGGTTGCCGATGGCGGGGCGAAATTCCTCGGGGATCGAGCCCTCGTGCTCGATGGTGAGATAGGAAATGCAGCGCCGCGCATCCAGTCGATACGGGGCGACGATGGCCTGGGTCGGGCAGATGTCGATGCAGCGCGTGCACGTGCCGCAATGCGCACTGGCAGGCACATCGACTGGTAGCGGCAGGTCCACGTAGATTTCGCCCAGGAAAAACCAGGAGCCTCCGTCCTTGTCGATCAGGCAGGTGTGCTTGCCGATCCAGCCCAGTCCCGCATTACGGGCGAGCGCGCGCTCCAGCACAGGCGCGGAATCGACGAAGACGCGATGCCCAAATGGGCCGACTTCCTGCTGGATGCGATCGGCCAGCGCCTGCAGGCGGTTCCGCATCAGCTTGTGGTAATCGCGGCCGAGTGCATAGCGCGCGACGTAGGCACGTTCACCGTTTTCCAGCGTGGCCCAGGCGGAGTCGTCATCATTGCGACCGTAGTCCAGTCCTACCGAAATCACCCGGATCGTGCCCGGGATCAATTCCTGTGGTCGCGCGCGCTTGTCGCCGTGGTGCGCCATCCATTGCATGGAACCGTACAGTCCGTTCGCCAGCCAGTCGCGCAGGTGCGCTTCGTCTTCGTCCAGCGCAATGCCACTGATGCCGCAACGCTGGAAGCCCAGTTCGCGCGCCAGCGTGCGTACCCGGTGGGCGAGCAGGATGGGATCTGGTGGGCTTGGCGATGGCTCGGGCATGGGTGAAGTATAGAATCCATGCCATGTACGGTTTGCTGCCCCTGTTCGATACCCGCGCCGCGCGTGCCCTGGATGCACGCGCGACGGCCGTGCTGGGTGGCGACGGCTACGAGTTGATGCAGCGTGCCGGGCAGGCGGCTTGGCAGTGCCTGCTGCAACACTGGCCCCATGCGCAACGCATCACGGTGGTATGTGGCCCCGGCAACAATGGCGGCGACGGGTATGTGCTGGCACGCCTTGCGCGTCGATCCGGCCGCGCCGTCAACGTACTTCACCTGGCTGAGCACGTGCCTGCAAGCGAACTCGCCCAGCGCGCCTGCACCGAGTACGTGGGCGCCGGGGGTCATATCGAACTTTTCCCCGACGCCTTGCCGCAAGGTGACGTCGTGGTGGATGCCCTGTTCGGCATCGGGCTGTCGCGGGCGCCTGATGCATTTGCGACCGCATTGATCGATGCCATCAACGCGCATCCCGGCCCCGTGCTCGCGCTGGACGTGCCCAGCGGCGTGGATGCCGATCTTGGCTCGGCACCCGGCAGGGCGGTTGCCGCCACGCGCACCCTGCAGTTCATCGTGCGCCACGCTGGCCTGCATACGGGCGATGCACTGGAACATGTGGGCGTGTTGCAGCTCGATGGGCTCGAAATTCCCGCCGAAGTGCTCGAGACCGTGTTGCCGCAAGCTGCATTGCTCACGCAGGATGCGTTGTCGTACCGGTTGTTCCCGCGTCGTCGCAACAGCCACAAGGGTGAATCCGGCCGTGCCTTGTGCATCGGTGGCGACCATGGCAGCGGTGGCGCCATCGTGCTGTGTGCGGAAGCCGCGCTGCGCAGTGGCGCAGGCTTGGTCGATGTAGCGACGCGGGAAGCACACGTGCCCGTAGTGCTGGCGCGACGCCCGGAAGCGATGGCGCATGCAGTCGAATCCAGTGCCGAACTTTTGCCGTTACTCTCGCGTGCATCTGCCATCGGCATTGGTCCCGGGCTGGGGCAGGGCGAGTGGGCGCGCGCGATGCTGCAACTTGCGCTGGATGCAGGCAAGCCGTTGGTGATCGATGCGGATGCGTTGAATCTCGTAGCGGGGTCAGCGATTTCGTTTTCGGACGCCATTCTCACGCCGCATCCTGGTGAAGCCGCGCGCTTGCTTGGCACTGATGCTGCAAGCGTGCAGCGTGATCGGCTCGCCGCGGCACAGGCGATTGCCCAGCGTTACCACGCCGTCACGGTATTGAAGGGTGCGGGCACCGTGGTTGCGGCACCAGGTGAAATTCCCTGCGTGCTGGATGCAGGCAATCCCGGCATGTCCGTCGGTGGCATGGGCGATGTACTCACCGGCGCGATCCTTGCGCTGCGTGCGCAGGGCCTTCCTGCATTCGATGCGGCTTGCACCGGTGCGTTGCTGCACTCGCTTGCTGGCGATCGTGCGGCAAGCGAGGGCGAGCGCGGCTTGTTGCCTTCCGATCTGTTCCCATACCTGCGCCGTTTGGCCAATCCGGAGATGAAGTGGTGATGCAGTTGCAGCTTCCCGACACCCACGCTACCGAAGCCTTGGGCAGCGCGCTTGCTGCAACACTTCCCGCGCAAGCGGTAGTGCATCTGCATGGCGACCTGGGTGCCGGAAAGTCCACGCTGGCGCGCGCATTGCTGCGTGCACTGGGCGTGCAGGGCGCGATCCGCAGCCCCACCTACACGCTGGTGGAGCGGTATCCGGTGCCGGGCGGCGAAGCCTGGCATCTGGATCTGTACCGGATCGGTGATGCCGCCGAACTAGATTTCCTCGGCCTGGACGATGCCGTAGCGACCCTGTGGCTGGTGGAGTGGCCTGAAAAGGCAGGCTCAGCCCTGCCAGCGGCCGATGTGCGGATTGAATTGGCGAGCTCGGGTGACGGACGCAGTGCCGGGCTGCATGCCATCTCCCCGATCGGCCATCACTGGCTCTCCGATCTGGCAGCAACGCCCCAGTTGCAGGCGCTATCTCTTCAATCCATATAGGAAGTTCCGGCAGGTCACGGATTATTAAGGGAAAACTGGTTGCATTCCCGAGCCGATGGTGCTTGAATCTGTGACATGGGCATGGGGATTTCACTATTCAGGTCGACAGCGGTGGGCATCTTGCTCGCCTCGGTGGCCGTGTCCCAGGCTTTGGCGGGCGAAGTCCGCAACCTCAGCATCACCACGGGCGCCACCGGCACCCGCGCCGAGATCCTTCTGGAAGGCAAGGGCGAGTACCAGACCATCTCGCTGGCTGGCCCGGATCGCCTGGTCGTGGACCTGCCTGCCTCGCGCGCTGCCAAGAGCCTGAAGCTCCCGGTTGCGGCCGGCATCATCAAGTCCGTGCGCACCGGGCAGCCTACGCCGGACACCTTGCGCATCGTGTTCGACCTGTCCGCTCCGGTCGCACTCCTCAAGCCGCGCATGGAACCCTCGGGCACCGGCGCACGCCTGGTGCTGGAATGGCCGGGTGATTTCACGGCCACGGTTGCCAAGCCGGTGCTCGCGCCTGCGACGCCATCTGTAAACACAGCCTCCACCTCCACCAGCGTGCCATCCACAAGCACGGCCGACGTCGGACCCTCCGCCGCCCAGGCGACGGCCGCGTTGACCTCGACGGTCGTAAAGCAGGCCAGCGTGCCGACGGATGTCGTGCCTGCGAAACCCTCTCCGCAGGACATCCTCAACGGAAGAGTCTCCGGTCTGGTTCCCGCAACCGCTGGCGAAACCAGGCCTGCACCGCCGGAGGCGACACGCCCGCAAACCGCTGACGCCACCGTGCAGGCCGCGCCGTCGCCGGCCTTGGCCACGACAGTGGAAGCGCCAGCCTACAGCGCGTCCGAACCGGCCAAGCCGCTGCCGCAAATCCCCATGCGCGCCGGCATGCGGCCCCTGGTGATCGCCATCGACGCAGGCCACGGCGGCCAGGATCCGGGTGCGATCGGTCCAACCGGCAAGTACGAAAAGCACGTGGTACTGGCGGTTTCCAAGGAACTGGCCCGACAGATCAACGCCACCCCGGGCATGCGCGCCTACCTCATCCGCGATACCGACATCTACGTCGAGCGTCCGCAGCGCGCACGCCGGGCACGTACGGCTAAGGCGGACATGTTCGTTTCCATCCATGCCGATGCCGCACAGAACCGCAGCGCGTGGGGGTCATCGGTCTACGTGATGTCACTGCGTGGTGCATCTTCGCAGCACGCCCGCTGGCTGGCCGACAAGGAAAACGCGTCCGACCTGGTCGGTGGCGTACGCCTCACCCAGGATACCTTGTCGAACGTGCTGCTGGACCTGGCCCAAAGCGGGCACATGAAGGCATCCCAGGATGCGGCGGGTTATGTGCTGGATGGGCTGAAGCAACTTGGCAAGACCCACAAGCCGCAGATCGAGTTCGCCAACTTCGAAGTGCTGCGCAATTCCGACATGCCGGCGATGCTGGTGGAAACCGGCTTCATCTCGAATCCCGATGAAGAGCGGCGCCTGACCGACCCTGCCCACCAGCGCAAGGTCGCGGCTGCCGTGCTGAGCGGCGTCCAGTCCTACTTCATGCGCCAGCCGCCACCGGGCACGTTGTTCGCCGCACGCGCGGCAGCAAGCGTGGCAACCGTCAGCAACGGCAGCTCCGGCGCACCGTAAGCGGCACCCCTCGGCTATCATCACGGCTGTTTCCCCGACGGCGCGCTTGCGCCGCCCCACCGTGCAGATCCGCCAACTCCCTGACACCCTCATCAACCAGATTGCCGCAGGCGAGGTCGTCGAACGCCCTGCGTCCGTGGTCAAGGAACTGGTGGAAAATGCCCTGGACGCGGGCGCACTGCGGGTCGATATCGACCTGGAAGAGGGTGGCATACGCCTGATCCGCATACGTGACGATGGTGGTGGCATCGCCCCCGAGCAACTGCCGCTCGCCGTGGCACGCCACGCGACCAGCAAAATTGCCTCGCTCGATGACCTCGAAGCCGTGGCCACGCTCGGCTTCCGTGGTGAAGCCTTGCCGTCCATCGCATCGGTCAGTCGTTTCTCGCTGTCCTCGCGCCGCGCCGCCGACGCGCACGGTGCCGCCCTGCAGGTCGAAGGCGGCACGCTGGGCGAGGTGACGCCCAAGGCGCAGGCGCCGGGCACCACGGTGGAGGTGCGCGAACTGTTCTACAACGTGCCGGCGCGGCGCAAGTTCCTGCGCGCCGAGCGCACGGAGTTGGGACACATCGAGGAATGGCTGCGCTCGCTTGCGCTGGCCCGGCCCGATGTCGAGCTGCGCGTCACCCACAACGGCAAGCCGACCCGGCGTTACAAGCCCGACCTGCTGGAATCCAGTACGCGACTGCACGAAACCCTGGGCGAGGATTTCGCGCGCCAGACCCTGCGCGTCGAACATGCCGCTGCTGGCTTGCGATTGCATGGCTGGATCGCCAAGCCCAATTACTCGCGCGCCAGCGCCGACCAGCAGTATCTGTACGTCAATGGCCGCGCGGTGCGTGACCGCAACATCGCCCATGCGGTGAAGATGGCCTACCAGGACGTGCTCTTCCACGGTCGCCAGCCCGCGTACGTGCTGTTCCTGGAAATCGATCCGACCCGGGTGGATGTCAACGTGCATCCGGCCAAGCACGAGGTGCGCTTCCGCGACACGCGGCTGGTGCATGACTTCGTCTATCGCACCCTGCAGGACGTGCTGGCGGAAACGCGAGCCGGCATGGCATCACCGCCAGCCGGCATGGCCTACAGCGCGGAATCAAGCAGCCACTACGCCGCATCGGGCATTCCCCCGTCGTGGTCTCCCACGCAGCAATCCCCGCTCGGTCTTTCCGTCGCCGATGCGCCCGCGGCGTATGCAAGCCTCTATGCACAACCTCTTTCCGCGCAGTCGCCGACCCTGGTGTTGCCGGCCAGCAGCAACGCCGCCATCCCGCCACTCGGTTATGCGGTTGCGCAATTGCACGGCATCTACATCCTTGCCGAGAATGCAGACGGCCTGATCGTCGTCGACATGCACGCCGCCCACGAACGTATTGGCTACGAAAAGCTCAAGGCCGCGCACGATGGCATCGGCCTGCACTCGCAACCCCTGCTGGTGCCGTTGACGCTGGCCGTGGCGGAACGCGAAGCCGATGTCGCCGAGCGCGAAGCCGGTACGCTCGCCGCGCTGGGTTTCGACGTGACCCGAAGCGGCCCGCAATCGCTCAGCGTGCGCAGCGTCCCGGCCTTGCTTGCGCAAGCCGAGCCCGAAGCCTTGCTGCGCGACGTACTGACCGACCTGCGCGAGCACGGCGAGAGCCGACGCATTGCTGCTGCACGCGACGAACTACTTTCCACCATGGCCTGCCACGGCGCCGTGCGTGCGCATCGTCGCCTCACGCTTCCCGAAATGAATGCGTTGCTGCGCGAAATGGAAATCACCGAGCGTTCCGGCCAATGCAACCATGGCCGGCCCACATGGGCACGTTTTTCCCTGGCCGAAATCGACCGCTGGTTCCTTAGAGGACGTTGAAATGCTGAAACCCACCTGCTGGCTGTTGGCCGGACTGCTGTTGTTGCCACTGGCCGCGTGCAAGCGCGATGGCGCCGGTGACGGCGACTCGGCCAAGGCCTCGGCGCCTGCCGCTGATCCGGTGTTCCTGGCGGACAACGCCATCTGGCGCCAGGAGCGCAAGGAGAGCCTGCTCAAAGCGGACGGCTGGACCAGCCTGGTCGGATTGCACTGGCTGGAACTGAAGGCGCATTACCTGGGCAGCAGCCCGGCCAGCGGCATCAAGCTCGCGGTGGGTCCGCCGAAACTGGGCATGGTCAAGCAGGAGGATGGACGCGTGTTTTTCACGCCGGAGAGCGGGTTGGCATTGACCTTGAACGATGAGCCATTGAAAGGTCGCGTGGAGTTCATCAGCGACCATGGCGAAGTACCCAGCGTGATCGGCTTCGACGAAGGCAAGGGCAAGCTGAGCCTGATCAAGCGCGGTGAGCGCTTCGGCCTGCGCGTGAAGCATGCGGATGCGCCGTCGCGTTTGCACTTCAGCGGGCTCGAGTACTGGCCTGCGGATGCCGCCTGGAAAATACCGGGCAAGTTCGTGCCGCATCCGCCGGGCAAGACCATGCCCATCGTCGATATCGTTGGCACGACCAGTGACGCACCCAACCCGGGCGCGGTGGAATTCGTACGCGACGGCAAGACCTATCGCATCGAGGCCATGGGCGAACCCGGCGAAGAACTCTTCCTGGTGCTGGCCGACCGCACCAGCGGCCATGGTAGTTATCCTGCAGGGCGTTTCATGTACGTTGCCTTGCCCGATGCGCAAGGCAACGTGGCGCTGGATTTCAACCGTGCCTACAGCCCGCCGTGCGCGTTCACGTCCTTCGCGACCTGCCCGTTGCCACCGCCCGAGAACAGGCTTGACCTTGCCATCACCGCGGGCGAGAAAACCTACGTGCATCCCACGATCCCCGCCGCCGCGCCCTCCGCGGCCACTGCTTCCACCCCATGAAAGGGACCTCCATGCGCCTGATCCGATCCGCCGTGTTCAAACCCGCCCTGCTGGCGGCGCTGGTCGCCAGCACCTTCGCCGTCAATGCAGATTCACCGAAGCCGCTCGCTGCCAACGCCCCGCCGGTGCCGCTGTTGTGGAAGGTGTCGGACGCGGACAATTCGGTGTACCTGCTGGGTTCATTCCATTTGCTGAAACCTGGCGACTATCCACTTTCCAAAGACGTGGACGCGGCCTTCGCCGACGCCGAATCGCTGGTGTTTGAAATGTCGCCGGAAGAGATGTCGTCACCGACGCTGGGCATGCAGATGGGGCAGGCCGCGCTGCGCAGTGACGGCACCCCGTTGAACAGCCAACTTTCGCCGGACACGATCAAGTTGCTGGATGCATGGACGACCGAGAACGCGTCCGTCTTGCAGGCGATGGGACTTACGCCGCAGGTCCTGCAGATGTTCGAGCCGTGGTTCGTGGGCCTGACCATCAGCATCACCGAAATGACCAAGCAGGGCCTGGATCCGAAACTCGGACTGGACGCCAACCTCGCCGCTCAGGCGGCCAAGGCAGGAAAGCCGGCCACGGGGCTGGAAACCGGCGCCCAGCAGATCGCGTTCCTGGACGGCATGGACAAGGACGAACAACTCCAGTTCCTCAACGAGGCGCTTTCGCAATCGAAGGAATCGGAAGCGGAAACCGCGAAGCTGCACGATGCGTGGCGCGCAGGCAATGCGAAGGTGCTGTGGGACGACATGGCCGTGGAGATGAAGAAGGACTACCCACGCCTGTACCAGCGCATCAATGTCGCGCGTAACGATGCCTGGGTGCCGAAGATCGAGAAGCGCCTGACCACTGCAGGCAAGGACGATACGCTGGTCGTGGTCGGTGCCTTGCACTTGCTCGGTCCCGATGGCGTAGTGGAAAAACTTCGCGCCAAGGGCTACACGGTGGAGCGCGTCTGCAGCGCCTGCAGCACGAGCAAGTAGCACGTCCATTATTTTTTGTAGAGCCGAGCAAGCTCGGCCTTACAAGTGCAACGAGCAGCCGAGCAAGCTCGGCTCTACGAGGCGTTGAGCATTTCGATGCAATCGACCGGGCAAGCGGGCAGGCACAGCTCACAGCCGGTGCACAGCGGCTCGATAACGACATGCATATGCTTGGCGCCGCCGACGATGGCATCCACGGGGCAAGCCTGGATGCATTTGGTACACCCGATGCAGTCGGCTTCGATGACCAGTGCAATCGCCGCCGGCTTGTGGCTGCCACGCGAACGGTCGTAAGGCAGCGCTTCGGTGCCGAGGATGCGTGCCAGTGCGCGTGCGCCCGCATCGCCGCCGGGCGGACAGCGATCCACGTCCGCCTGCCGCGCCGCCATGGCTTCCGCATACGGGCGACAGCCCTCGAATCCGCACTGCCCGCACTGCGTCTGCGGCAATACGCGGTCGAGTCGGTCGGCGAGTGAAGGACGCATGTCCATCTGCAAAAGCCGGTTCAATTCGCAGGACGAATCAGGACCGGCTCGCGATCAACGCACCGGCATGCCGGGTTCGGCGCTGTCGTCGGCATCCAGCAGTGCCAGTGTGCCGCCGTCGAAGCCTGCCGACAGGATCATGCCTTCGCTGATACCGAAGCGCATCTTGCGCGGGGCCAGGTTGGCAATGAACACCACGTTGCGGCCCACGAGCGCCTCCGGTCCGCCATAGCTCGCGCGGATACCGGAAAAAATCTGGCGCTTGCCGAGTGCGCCGGCGTCCAGTTCGAAGCGCAGCAGCTTGTCGGAACCCTCCACGAACTCGCACGCCGTGACTTTGCCAATACGCAGGTCGAGTTTGGCGAAATCATCCATGGAGATGAAGCCGTCGCCATTGTCTGTAGGAGCGACGTGAGTCGCGATGGCTGTTGCAGGCGATATTTTTTTCGCGACTGACGTCGCTCCTACAACAGGCGCAGCGCCCATGGTGTCTTTCGAGGCTTCGGTCATGGCATCAATCTTTTTCGGGTCTATGCGGGTGAACAGCGGCACGTAGGACTTCACGGCATGCGCCAGCAGCGGTGCATCCAGGTCTTGCCATGCCAGCACGGGCGAGGCCAGGAAATCCTCGGCCTGCGCGGAGGTCTGCGGCAGGATCGGTTTCAACGCGGCAACCAGCACGCGGAACAGGTTCAGGCCCTGCGTGCACACCGACTGCAGTTCGGCATTCGCGCCGTCTTGCTTGGCGATGACCCACGGTTTTTTATCGTCGATGTAACGGTTGGCTTCGTCGGCCAGGGCCATGGTCTGGCGGATGGCGCTGGCGGGATCGTTGCGCTCATAGGCTTCACGGATAGGTGCCAGTGCGGCGGTGAAACGGGCGTACATGTCCGCATCCGGCAACGTGCTGGCGAGCTGCCCATCGAAACGCTTATCGATGAAGCCCGCGCAGCGGCTGGCCAGGTTGACGAACTTGCCGACCAGGTCCGCGTTGACGCGCGCGACGAAATCGCCGAGGTTCAAATCAAGGTCATCCACGCCACCGGAGGACTTGGCGGCGTAGTAGTAGCGCAGGGCTTCCGGTTCCAGCCCGGCATCGAGGAACGTACGTGCCATCACGAAGGTGCCGCGCGACTTCGACATCTTCGCGCCATCGACGGTCAGGTAGCCATTGACGTGCAACCGCGTCGGCGTGCGAAAGCCCACGCCATGCAGCACCGCCGGCCAGAACAAGCCGTGGAAATTGACGATGTCCTTGCCGATGAAATGGTGCAGTTCGGTTTGCGTGCCTGCGCGCAGGTGCGATTCGAAATCCAGGCCATCGCGGGTGCAGAGATTCTTGAAGCTGCTCAGGTAACCAATTGGCGCGTCCAGCCACACATAGAAATACTTGCCGGGCGCGTCCGGGATCTCGAAACCGAAATAGGGCGAATCCCGCGAGATGTCCCAGGCGCGCAGGCCGCCTTCGGCATCCAGCCATTCCATGAGTTTTGCCTTGACCCCGGGCAGGGCTACGTCGCCGGCCAGCCATTCGCGCAGGAAGGATTCGAAGCGTCCCACTTCGAAGAAATAATGATCCGAGTCGCGAAGTTCCGGCGTCGCACCGGACAGCACCGACTTGGGTTCCTTCAGTTCGGTGGGCGCGTAGGTGGCGCCGCAGTGTTCGCAGTTGTCGCCGTACTGGTCCGGGGTGCCGCAGTTCGGGCAGATGCCCTTGATGTAGCGGTCCGGCAGGAACATGCCTTTTTCCGGATCGTAGAACTGGGCGACGCTGCGGCGCGCGATGTGGCCACCGGCAACGAGCCTGGCGTAGAACGCTTCGGTCAGTTCGCGGTTGGCGGGCGAATTGGTGGAATCGTAGTGGTCGAAGGCCACGCCAAAGGCGGCGAAATCACGCTCGTGGCTGGCCTGCACGTTGGCGATGAAGGCTTCAGGGCTGACGCCCGCTTTTTCCGCGGCCAGCATGATCGGCGTGCCGTGGGTGTCATCGGCGCACACGAACCAGGCGGTGTCGCCACGCAAGCGGCGCGCGCGCACCCAGATATCGGCCTGGATGTAGCCCACCAGGTGGCCGAGGTGCAGCGGGCCGTTGGCGTAGGGCAGGGCGGTGGTGACTAGCGCGGTGCGGGTCATGGCGGCGTTCGTGTGGGGATGCCGCGATTATCGCATGGGCCGATTTGCGGACGCCGGAAACGAGATGGCCCGGCAAGTGCCGGGCCATGTACGAGTGGAATGGGGGCCAGTCGTTACTGGCGGATCCAGACCTGCTCCTTGCAGATGAAGGCAACGCAGCCGGAAACATTCAGCTTCTTGCCACCATCGGCGAGCTCCATCTTCGACTTGAAGACCTTGCCATCCGCCGGGCGCAGGATCGTGCCGCCGGCATAGCTGGCGCCTTCCTTCTTCATGCCGCGGATGATCTCCATGCCCTTGACCGGCTTGTTCTTGCGGTCGTCCTTGCACTTGTCGCAGATCGGGTTGGGGCCTTTGTCCGAGGACAGGATCTCGGTGATGCGGCCACTGAAGGTGCCGTTGCTGTTCTGGGTGATTTCGACGATGGACTTGGCCTTGCCGGTTTCGTCGTCGATGGTCTTCCAGCGCCCGACCACGGGGTCGGCCGCGGAAGCGGCCAGCGAGACGAACAGCAGGGGCAGTGCCAGCAGCGTGGCGGTCAGTGTGTTGCGCATGATTCCCCTCCCAGGGAGTGTGGATGGTTGGACCCGGATGGTGGTGATGGCAGTCCGGTGCGCCGCCTTTATACCGCATCCGCCAGCGTATGGAGGCCGTTGATTCATTCAGCTGCCGGGGCCGCCCAGTCCATCCTCGTCGCGCTCAGGCGTGGAAGGCTCCACGTCGTCGACCTTTGGCTCGGTGGCGGGAATACGTGAACCTGGGGCCTTGCCCTCTTGGTTGAGGTCTTGTACCTCCCCCACGCTCACGCGTCCCACGCGCGGCTTCATCCAGATGCTGTCATGCCAGGCCTGGTACTGCTTCGGATCCCAGAACTTTTCATCAAAGAACTTGGTGCCACTGATTTGCTCGACACCCCCTTCGCCGGGGATCAGTATCTCGACGTTACCGTCGAAGCCGGTTCGGCTGCCGGCCATCTTGCGGCGTTCGCGCCTGAGGACCGCAGCCAGGCGGGGTTGCGCCGCGGCATCGCCATACTTGGCATAGATGGCCTGTCCTTCAACGATTGCCTGCGCCTGCTGTGCTTCACTGAGCGTGTTCCAGTAGCGTTCGCGCAGCCCCAGGAAACCTGCGTATCCGCGTTCTGCTGCAAGATCCATCCAGGCATAGGCCATTGCCGGATCACGTTCACTGCCTTGGCCATTCCACAGCATCTCGGCCACCATGGCTTGCGAGGGTTTGTCGCCGTAATAGGCGGCACGCTGGAAGAAACGCAGCGCATCCCCATGCTTGCCTGCTTTCATCTCCTTCAGTCCATGCAGCCTGTAGCGCAGGTCAGGATGGCTGGACAGGAAACCCGCCTTGATCATCAAGGCGTCGACTTCCGGATTGGTCGGCTTGGCGTTCGTGGCGGGTTCCGCGGCCTGCACGACGACTTGGACTTGCAGCAGGCCCGTCAGGGCAGCCGTCAGCAAACAGTATCGGGTCCACTGGTGAATCCGTTTCATGGCAGCTCCTGGGTGCATGGTTGGCGGGTACTGCCGGCCATGTTGCGTTACTCCTGCGCGTTGGGCATCCGCCGTAAGTCATCCCTGCGCAGTTGTGAATCCAGCCAGTCGATGCGCGGGCGGCTCGCCAAATGCAACGGGCCGCACCAGGCGGCCCGTTGCGGGTGGCAGTTCACGAAAACTATTTCACCTGTCCAGCCTCGCCGGTATCGACGCTGCCGCCAATATGGCGCCCGAAGAAGTCCAGCATCTTGGTGTACAGATTGACGCGATTCTCCACGTTGTAGAAACCGTGCATTTCGCCGGACTGGATGATCATGCCCTCGGGCGGATTGCCCGCCGCGACCAGCGCCTTGTTCAACAGTTCAGTCTGCTCTGGCGGCGTGCGCACGTCGCGCGCGCCCGCGGCCAGGTACACCGGGATCTTCACTTCGGCGGCGCGGCGTGCCGGTGAGTTCTGCGCCCAAGCCGCAGTGTCGCTGCCATGGGTGCGCCGCAGGTAGCGCTGGCCCGATTCGCGTTCGGGAATGTCGCCGCGCTCGAACATCATCGCCACGTCATACACGCCCACGTAGCCGAAGGTGCACTTGAACAGGCCGGGTGCGCGGATCGGCGCCATCAATGCGGAGTAGCCGCCGAAGCTGCCGCCATAGATGCAGATCCTGTCTTCGTCCGCATAGCCGTTCTTGATCGCCCACTGCGTCGCATCGATGATGTCGTTCTGGATACCCTGGGCCCACTGCATGTGGCCGGCGTCCTGGAAAGCCTTGCCGTAACCGCCCGAGCCACGGAAGTTGACTTGCAGCACCGCGTAGCCACGGCTGGCAAGCAATTGCGCTTCTCCGTTGAACCCCCAGTCGTCGCGTGGTCCGATCGGTCCACCATGCGGATTGACGATCATGGGCAGGTTCTTGCCAGTGGAGCCGTGCGGCAGGGTCAGGTAGCCGTGGATCTGCTTGCCGTCGCGCGAGGTGAAGTTGAAGGGTTTGACCGAGGCCATGCGCTCCTTGTCCAGCTCAGGGCGGCGGCTCATCAGGAAGCGGGCCTTGTTGTTCTCGCGGTCATACAGGTACAGCTCGCCGGGGTTGCTGTCGCTGTACACGCTGACGATGATTTTCTTGCCGTCCTGCGTATAGCTTGAGAAATCGACCATCTGGCCTTCGAAACTGGCTGCCAGCGAGGCATACAGTTCGGCATCGGGGTGGGCCTCGTTGATCAAGGTCACGGCGGGGGCACCGGCTTCGGTTGCCACGCCGACCAGGGTATTTTCATCGGTGGACCAGATGTAATTCGAGACTTCTGCCACCTTGTCATGGAACAGCGGCTTGAATTCCCCACTCGCCGTATCCAGCGTGCCGATGGCGGCCGGGCTGACGTTGTCATCCTGCATGGCATACACGGTGCCATCCTGGGTGGTACGCATGACCTGCAGGTGCTTGCCTTCGGTCTTGGAGGCATTCACCAGGGTCCAGCCGTTGTCGTCGCGGCGATACAGTTCGGTGCGTTCGTCGTACTCGCCCTCTTCGTCGCGGCTGGACGAGCACACCGCGAAGCGCGGCTGCTTGGATGCGTCCAGCGCAATGCCGCAGTTTTCCTTCGGCGCACGGCCCAGCGAGGTACGGCGCCCGCTCAGCGTGTCCATCCGCACCACCTCCGTCCCCACGCCCTCGGAGGAGCGCGGCGTGGTGACCTGCATGATCACGTTCTGGTCGTCGTCGCGAAGGGTGTCGAGCAGGGAAAAGCGCTCAGAGCTGACGGTCTTGCTGCGTTGGCTGGCATCGCGGGTGCCGTAGTAGATCAGCGGACGCGGCTGGCTGCCGTCGGCGTTGACCGCGAACCATTCGCCGGTGGCGAAGGGTAGTGCATAGCCCCCCATTTTCTTGACGGCGTTGAACATGAGCCGTTGCGGGCTGACCCAGTAAAAACTGCCGACGCTCTTGTTGTCCGGCAACTGGTTGACCTTGAGCACGGCAAGGTCGCTGGTGCGCATGATCGTCAACACGTCCTGCTCGCCATGGTCCATGGTGACTGCCAGGTACTCGCCGTTGGGCGAGATCTTGGCGGTGCCGTAACCGGGGTGCTTGACGAAATCCACGACCGGCTGTGCTGGCGCGCACCAGGCGGCCGGGGCAATGCAGAAGCCTGCGAGCAAGATCAATTTGCGTAGTGATGACATGGAACCCTCCGTTTCTTTTCAATGCGCCCGTGCGGTGCCGGCGCCGCTATTTTTACAATGTGTGCTGGCAAAAAGAAAAGCCCGGCATAGGCCGGGCTTTTCCCTCGCATGCGCATGGATCAGAACGTGTATTCCGCCGTTATGACGTAGCGGCGACCAACCGGGTCTGCACCGATGGTGTAGTCGAAGTACGGATAGGCGGTGTAGCTGTTGTCCGCACGGAACGTATTGTCCAGCACGTTGATCACGGTGCCCGTCAGGCGCAGGTTCGGGGTGATTTCCTTGCCTACCGTCAGGTTGTACAGCATGTAGGGCTTCAGGCGGGCGGGGTACGTGCCACCTGCAGTGTTGGTGCCATCCACCGCGGCGAAGCTGCCATTGGAGCCATAGCGGCTGCCGAAGACAGTGATTGCCCAATCATTCTGGCTCCAGCCCACCGAACCGCGGATGCGGCTGCGCTGGTCGGAGATCAGGGGATTGTCGCGGTAATCGATCAGCTCGTCATCCGCAAACTGCTTGTACTTGTTGGTCAGGCTCAGCGAGTAGCCCAGGTCGAAGCGGAACACGCCCATGCGGTCGGTGGTCAGGCGGTATTTCCAGGTGGCATCGATGCCGCTGGTATCGGTGAGCGCGGCATTGATGTAGGCCGAGTTGATGCGATCAATGCGATTCTCGGTGCTGGAGCCCGGCTCGCCGGTCTGGCGCGTGATCAGGCTGGTGATGTTCTGGCAGAACGAGGAATTGATGTCGTTCGGGAACGCCGTGCCGTCACGGTAGACGCCCAGGCGGCAGTTGGCCTCGTTTTCCAGCAGATACGCGGAGCTGAGCTGGGTGGCCTGGTCTTCAAGCTTGATGCGCCAGTAGTCCACCGAGACGCTCATGTCGTCCACGATGTCCCAGACGAAGCCGGCAGTGAACGACTTGCCTTCTTCTTCCTTCAGCAGCGGGTTGCCCGCGATCAGCGTGCGTGCCTGGTAGATGGTCGGATCGTTGGCAACGTTGCACTGGGTGCGCGTGCGCGGACCCGTGGTCAGCCCAAGGCCCGTGCCCGAGCGGCAGGAGTATTCGTCCAGGACGCTGGAGAACGAAGCAGCACCCTCCGCGTACACCAACTGCATGTCCGGTGCGCGGAAGCTGGTGGCGTACGAGGCGCGCAACAGCAGGTTGTCCACCGGGCGGTACTTCAAGCCCAGGTTGTAGGTGAAGGCATCGTCCACGGCGGTGATGTCGTCGTACTTGTCGTAGCGTCCGGCGATTTGCGCGTCGAAGTTGCTGAGGATCGGCACGTTGAGCTCGATGCCCGCTGCATAACGGTCGCGCGAGCCGTGCGTTTCGCCAGAGCTGGTCAGGTTGTAGATCGTCTGCCCGTCGAGCGGGCGCAGCTGGTTGGTGCGCGGGTCGCTGGTCAGGTCGGTCTTCTGGCGCCCGGCCTCCAGTATGGCGGCGAATCCGAGCGGGCCGGCCGGCATGTCGAACAGGTCGCCGGTCATTTCGAAGTTGAGGTTGGACGAGCTGGTCTGGCCCTGGTTGATCACGCGCGTCGCGAAGGACTGGTAGATATCCGGATTGATGGGGGCGTACCAGCGATTCAGGTTCAGGCGGTAGACCGGGTAGATGCCGCCCGCCGCGCCCGTCGAGGTTGCCCAACCCAATTGCGGGCCAAGGAAATAGTCATGCACGGGCTTGGCCAGCAGGCGCGGGCGATCGGCGGTGTAGTCGTATTCCGAATGCTGTACCGAGGCTTCCCAGTCGAAACGATCGGCGATGGTGCCGCGGACGCCGAAGGTGAGGTTGAAGGTGTCTTCGTCATACAGGGTCGAAGCGGCTTCGCTGCCACCCAGCTCAAACGGGTTGAACACGCGCTGCAGCTGCAACAGGCCGCCGGCCTGCGGGTCGTAGTACAGGGACGTGGCGCCGCCACTGCTGGTGGTCAGGAAGCGATCACCGCTGGTGCCCCAGAACTCGGTGCCGCTGCTGGCCTTGCCGTCGGCGTGGTAGTAGGTGGCGTCGCCGAACAGCTGCAGGTCTTCGGTTATGTCGAAGGTGCCGTTGACATAGGCGGAGTAGCTGGAGCCGGCATTCCAGATCGAGCGCGAGCCGGGCTGGGTGAACGAGCCGCAATAGGTGCCGCGATTTGCCGTGGTGACCGTGGTGTAGTCGAAGGCGTCGCAGGACGCGGCATTGTAGAAGGCGTTGGTGTTGACCGCTCCGCCGGGGCGGGTATTGCCGCGGATGGCGATGAGTGAGAGGGCCGGATTGGTCACGCTGCCGAGCGGGCCTTCGCGCGTGTCGGCAAGGAAGTCGCGCTGGCTGGCGAAGACGGCTTCGTTGACCGAGTACTGCAGGGCATACACCGCGCTCCAGCGTTCACCGGTGGTGCCGCCTGCCAATTCGAACTTGCCGGTGTCGCCGCCGCCGCCGGCAGTGGTGCCGCCGCTGAGGCGCAGGCTGTGCCCGTCGATGTTCTGGCGGGTAACAATGTTGACCACGCCCGCGACGGCGTCAGAGCCGTACAGGGCCGAGGCGCCGCCCGTCAGGATCTCGACGCGCTCGACGATGGACGAGGGAATGGCCTTGACGTTGACGACGTTGTTGTCGCGGTTGTAGGGCTGCGGGTATTGCGCCGGGCGACGACCATTGACCAGGGTCAGGGTCAGGCCAGGTCCCAGGTTGCGCAGGTTAACGACCTGGGCGTTGGGGGTGAAGCCGGAGACGGCCAGGTCGCCGGTGAAGGATGCGGTGGTGTTCTGGGTGAGGGTCTGCAGCATGTCGCCGACGGTCTGGAATCCTTCGCGCTCGATGTCTGCCCGCGTGATCACGGTGACGGGTGCAGGGCCTTCCAAATCAACGCGCTTGATGCGCGAACCGACCACGGTCACCTTGTCGAGGGTGGTTGCCTGTGCAGTCGCGGCCTTGTTGTCCTTGGCGGCGGCCTCCGTTTCCTGGGCCATGGCCGTGCCGGCTACTGGAACCAGCAGGGCGGCCAAGAGTGCTGAACTGAGGCGGTTGCGCTTGGGCGTAACGTTGTTTCGTAGTGACATGCATGTATCCCCATAGTCTGATCAAAGTAGTGCGGCCTCCCCGTGGTTCCTTCCACACGGCCATCTGCCTAATTCCTTCTTGGGTCGAAATTAACATAGTGTTAACGTGAAATGTACAGGTCACATAAAAATGTTAGTGCCCTCGGCGTCGAGCCACGCCCCATCACACGAAAGGGTCATTTCCAGCTGGCTTGGGACACCTGGCGTTGTTCCAGCCTTGCCGCCACGGGCTCTCCGGCCTGTAAAGCCCTATCCTTGCGCGCTGGATCCGGACACTTCCGAGCCGTGCGATGTACTACCTACAGCGATCAGGAAACCCAGCTTGAAACAGACACAACCAAGCCCAAGGCCCGCGGCCCACGCCGTCCAGCCAGGGCTGCATCCGATTCCGCGCATCCGCAATGTCATCGCCATCGGCTCCGGCAAGGGCGGGGTGGGCAAGTCGACCACGGCGGTCAACCTGGCCCTGGCCCTGCATGCGGAAGGTGCGCGGGTAGGCATCCTGGATGCCGATGTTTACGGTCCCAGCATTCCCGCCATGCTGGGCCTGAGCGGCAAGCCGGAGAGTCCGGACAACAAGTCCATCGAACCCATGCGCGCGTTCGGGGTCGAGGCGATGTCCATCGGCTTCCTGGTGGATGCCGACACGCCAATGATCTGGCGCGGGCCCATGGCCACGTCGGCGCTGACGCAGTTGTTCAATGACACCCGCTGGGATGACCTGGATTACCTGTTGATCGACCTGCCTCCGGGCACCGGCGACATCCAGCTCACCCTGGCGCAGAAAATACCGGTGGCGGGCGCGGTCATCGTCACCACGCCGCAGGACATCGCCACGCTGGACGCGAAGAAGGCGTTGAAGATGTTCCAGAAGGTCGAGGTGCCGGTGCTGGGCATCATCGAGAACATGGCCCTGCACGTCTGTTCCCGCTGCGGGCATGAGGAACACCTGTTCGGCGAAGGAGGTGGCCAGCGCATGGCGGCGCAGTATGGCGTGCCGCTGCTCGGTTCATTGCCGCTGGACATCAGCATCCGCGAGCAGGGCGATGCCGGGAAGCCGGTGACGGTGTCCGCACCGGATTCGACGGTGGCGGAAGCCTATCGCCACGCGGCGCGCGCCCTGGTGGCCCAACTCGAGTTGCGGCCCAGGGCTGCCATGTCCATCGCCTCATCACTGGTATAGGGCGGGCGCCGGCCCGCCATCGTTGCATCGGGCAACCGGTGGTATCGAACAAAGACGGCGGGCCAAGGCCCGCCCTACAATAATCAGCTTCTGGCCCCGCGCCGACAGGAATCCCTTAATGAGCATCAAGAGCGACCGCTGGATCCGCCGCATGGCCGAAACGCAGGGCATGATCGAACCGTACGAGCCCGGCCAGGTGAAGCAGGTGAACGGCGAGCGCATCGTCAGCTACGGCACGTCCAGCTACGGCTACGACGTGCGTTGTTCGCGCGAATTCAAGATCTTCACCAACATCAACTCCACCATCGTCGATCCCAAGCATTTCGACAGCGGCAGCTTCGTCGACGTGGAAGCGGATTCCTGCGTGATCCCGCCCAACAGCTTCGCGCTGGCACGCACGGTGGAGTTCTTCCGCATCCCGCGCAGCACCCTGGTCGTGTGCCTGGGCAAAAGCACCTACGCGCGCTGCGGCATCATCGTCAACGTCACCCCGCTGGAGCCGGAATGGGAGGGCCACGTCACGCTGGAATTCAGCAACACCACGCCGCTGCCCGCGCGCATCTACGCCAACGAAGGCGTGGCGCAGATGCTGTTTTTCGAATCCGACGAAATCTGCGAGACCAGCTACAAGGATCGCGGCGGCAAGTACCAGGGCCAGACCGGCGTCACCCTGCCGCGTACCTGACCCACACGTGTAGGAGCGCCCCATGGGCGCGAGCTTTTGGTTTTTGTTGGGATTAGAGCGAAGAGCTCGCGCCCATGGGGCGCTCCTACCTTGGCTCAGGGTTTGTCCGGTTTGGGATTGAACAGCATGCCCACGCCGACCGCGATCAGGATCGCGGGCCACCAGGTGGCCAACAGTTGGCCCAGGCTGACATTGGTCCAGCCCAGGTTGTTGGCCAGGAACAACAGGCCAATGATGATGAGCGCGATGGCGGGAACGAGGTTGCGTTTCATGCGAGTCCGTCGGGTGTCTGTGGGCCAGGCCTCATCCTAACTGTTGCCGCCAGCGGCCGATACGCTCGGCGAGTTCCTCGCTGCTGATCGGCTGCGATGGGCCGCTGCCCCACACCGGCCCCGGCCATGCGGCATCGCCCACGTGCCGTCCAACCAGGTGGACGTGCAGTTGCCGCACGATGTTGCCCAATGCGCCGATGTTGAGTTTCTGCACGCCGGCGTGTGCTCGCACGAGGTTACCGACCTGGTTGATTTCGGCCAGCAGCAGGCGCTGCTGGTTGCCATCAAGTTCCAGCCACTCCGAGACTTCGGGCACGCGGGGCACCAGCAACAGCCAGGTGAAGCGTGCGTCGTTCATCAGGCGTACCTGCGACAGCGGGCCATCGGCGATGAACACGCTGTCGGCTGCGAGGCGTGGGTCGAGGATGAAGTCGGTCATGCGAGGTGTTCCGAGAAGAAGGCGAGCGTGCGCTCACGGGCAAGTCCTGCGCTTTCGGCATCGTAGTCGGCGCGCGCATCGCAGTTGAAGCCATGGCCCGCCGGATAGACATGGGTCTGCATCTGCGGCATTCGCTCACGGTGGCTGGCGACCATCGCGGGCGGGATGGACGCATCGCGTTCGCCGAAGTGGAACATCACCGGCGCTTTCGGTGTTTCTTCCAGGAAGGGAAGGTTGCGTGCACCGTAATAACTCACCGACGGCAGGCCAAGCCGCAACGCCGCAAGCAGCGCAACCGTGCCGCCCCAGCAGTAGCCAACCGTGCCAACACGCTCACGCTCTTGTAGAGCCAGGCTTGCTCGGCTGCTCTTCGCCGGGCCCCCGAGAAAATCGGCCGCCGCTGCCGTGATGTCGGTTGCCTTTTCCAAGCCGAGTTGCGTGATCAGCTCACGCCCCTTGGCGATCCCGCCAGCGTCGTAGTCCAGTTCGACACCCGCCTCGATCACGTCGAAGTAGGCAGGCGCAAGTACGACATAGCCTTCGCTGGCGAAGCCGTCGGCAACGCGGAGGATGTGCGCGTTCACGCCGAAGATTTCCTGGATCACGACCAGCGCGCCACGTGGCCTGCCCATAGGCTCGGTTAGCCAGGCGGATACTTGGCCGTGTGTCGTGTCGAGTGTGATCCAGCGGCCCATCTGCGGCTCGAAGGCGGGTATGCGCGCAAGTCTAGCGCCAATTTCCATGGCGCTTTGTAGAGCCGAGCTTGCTCGGCTGCTTTGGGCATGGAGTCAAAGGCAGCCGAGCAAGCTCGGCTCTACAAAGTAGAAGGCAATTCTCGTCAAGTTTGCGATCAAGGCAGATGCGCGTAACTCACGTCCATCACCGAAAAACTCTCCGCGCCGCCAGGAAGCGCGACTACGATTTCATCATCGACGCGTTTCTTCAACAGCGCGCGCGCCAGCGGCGAGTCGATGCTGATGTATCCGAGGGTCGCGTCGGTTTCGTCGGGGCCGACGATGCGGTAGCGCGAAATGGTGCCGCTTTTGTTGTTCTCCAGTTCGACGACTGCACCGAAGAACACCGCATCCCGGTCACTCGGCGCCGTGTCCACGATCCGCAAGGCTTCAAGCCGCTTGGTGAGGTAACGCACGCGGCGGTCGATCTCGCCCAGTTGCTTCTTGCGGTAGTGGTACTCGGCGTTTTCCGAGCGGTCGCCTTCGGCTGCAGCGGCAGTCAGCGCAATGACGACTTCCGGACGCCGCACCCGCCACAGGTCATCCAGTTCGGCTTTCAACCGGGCATGGCCCTCGCGGGTGATCAGCGCCGTGCTTTTTTCGCCCGGTGGACGCCAGCGGCTCACGTGCCGTCAGTGCCAGCGCGGAACGCCTGCGACATCAGCGCTTGCCACCAAAGATGCTGCCCAGCACGCCGCGCAGGATCTGCTGGCCCAGCTTGTTGCCGACGGTACGCGAGGTCTGCTTGGCCATGGTTTCGATCATGCCCTGGCGGCGCTTGGTGCCGAACACCGCATCCTTGACCGCCTGGCCGAACCCGCCTTCTTCGGCGCCCTTGGCTTCTGCTTCCTGCTTCGCAGCCGGTGCATTGGCCGACACACTGGCGCTTTCCACGCGCTTGGCCAGCATTTCGGATGCGGAATCACGGTCGATGCGCGTGTCGTACTTCGCACCCACTGGACTGCCGTTGCGCACCTGCTGGCGTTCGGCTTCGTTGATGGCGCCCATGCGGCAACGCGGTGGTGCAATCAGGCTCTGCTGCACAGGCGAGGGCACTCCCTTGTCCTGCAGCGTCGACACCAGCGCTTCGCCGGTGCCGAGTTTGGAAATGGCTTCGGCCACGTTGAGCTTCGGATTGGGAACGAAGGTTTCCGCCGCGGTTTTCACGGCTTTCTGGTCGCGTGGCGTGAAGGCACGCAGCGCGTGCTGCACCCGATTGCCCAGCTGGCCCAGGATGTTGTCCGGCACGTCGTCCGGGAACTGCGAGCAGAAGTACACGCCCACGCCCTTGGAGCGGATCAGGCGTACAACCTGCTCGATGCGTTGCTGCAAGGCTGGTGGTGAGTCGTCGAACAGCAGGTGCGCTTCGTCGAACACGAACACCAGCTTGGGTTTCTCCAGGTCACCGACTTCGGGCAGGTTCTCGAACAGTTCCGACAACAGCCACAGCAGGAAGCTGGAGTACAGGCGCGGCTTCAGGATTAGCTGGTCGGCAGCCAGTATTCCGATCACGCCACGACCATCGGTATTGGTGCGCATCAGGTCCGCCAGCTCCAGTGCAGGCTCGCCGAAGAAGTTCTCGCCGCCTTCCTGTTCCAGGCGCAGCAGTGCGCGCTGGATCGCGCCGACTGATTGCGCGCTGACCAGGCCGTATTCGGTGGAAATATCCTTGCGCTCTTCGACGATGAGGCCGAGCAGGGCGCGGAAATCCTCGAGGTCCAGCAGCAGCAGGCCGCGGTCATCGGCCAGCTTGAACAGGATGTCCAGCACGCCGCTCTGGGTGTCGTTCAACTCCAGGATGCGCGCCAGCAGGGTGGGGCCCATCTCGCTGACCGTTGTGCGGATGGGGTGTCCCAGCTTGCCGTACAGGTCCCAGAAGATCACCGGGTTGGCAGCCGGTGCGTAGTCGGTGATGCCGATATCGCTGGCCCGCTGGCGGACGCGCTCGCTGCCATCGCCTGCGACGGCCAGGCCGGCCACGTCGCCCTTCACGTCGGCCACGAACACCGGCACGCCGATGCGCGAGAAGCCTTCCGCCAGCGTCATCAGGGTCACGGTCTTGCCGGTGCCGGTGGCACCCGCAACCAGTCCGTGGCGGTTGCCGAAGCGGGGCAGCAGGTTGACGGGAATGTCGTCGGTAATGCCTTTGCCAAGCAGGATGGGGTCCATGTCGTTCCTGGAAGTGGGTCAGGCCTGGGATTCTAGCGGTTCAGCCTGTCGCACAGGTCAAACTGAGACATGTCAACCTTGCCGCGCACTACGCCGCGGGGCTAACCTGCGTTTTTCCTGCAGTCCTCCTTCCTGATGCCCCCCACGTATACATTTGCACGTTCCTGGCCGCTGCTGGCCGCCTTGGCTCTGTTGTTTGTTGCTCCTTCGGCCTTGGCCCAACGCGTGTCCGCACGTGACCGCGAAGCGGCCGAAGTCCTCAACCAGCGCATGGAGGCAGCGGAAAAACGCTACCGCGACGCCCTGGTGCTGACCTCCAACAGCGATCCGAAGGGCACCAGCGAGGGCGATGCCGCGCTGGAGGACATGGAAGACGTGCTGGATGCCTGCATCAAGCAGCGTGGCTGCCAGGTGCATACGCTGCTGACGGCGTACAAGCGCCTGCTGAAGCAGAACGTGGACGATGAATCGTCCGCGTCAGGCCTTGAAGGCGATGTTGACCTGCTGGATGACGGCAGCGACCATTCCGCGGTGATCGCCGCGGCACTACCGGAAGCCACCCGTGCCGCCGCGCTGCTCAACGACAAGCGCCATGCCTTCGACACCATGGTCGAATACAACCCGGCCGTGCAGGCCGGCATCCGCCGCTGGCTCACCGACATGCGCGTGTCGTTGATCAACAGCTACGAAAACTACCAGTACATGCGCGCCGACATGTGGCCGGCCTGGCAGAACCACGGACTGCCCGAAGCCCTGCTGTTCGGCATCATGGCCAAGGAATCCAACGGTCGCGTGCATGCCAGCTCGCGTGCCGGTGCGGCCGGTCCCATGCAGTTCATGCCGGCGACCGGACGTCGATTCGGTCTTGGCCCTGACGGCACCGGTTTCGATACCCGTTTCGACCCTCCATCGGTGGGCATGGCCAGCGCCGAATACCTGGATGAGCGCATGCGTAGCCTCACCCGCAACATCGAGTACGCCCTCGCGGCCTACAACGGTGGCGAGGGGCGGGCGCAGCGTGTCTACAACCAGTTCGGTGGCCGCAGTTTCTGGGACGAGGCGGTGTACAACCAGTTCCCCGCCGAAACCAAGGACTACGTGCCGATGGTGATCGCCGCGGCCTGGCTGTACCTGCATCCCAAGCAGTACGGCCTTGAGTTTCCCAAGGTCGATGCGCAGCCGGCGACCTTCCGCCTGGCCAAGTCGTCTTCTATCTATGAATTGACCATCTGCCTGGGCAATGGCGGCACGCCCAATGGCTATATGCGCGCACTACGCAACCTCAATCCGCGCTACGAGGCGGATGCCTACATACCCGCAGGCACGCAGCTCAAGGGTACGGCCAAGATCGCCAATCTCTACAACCGCAATTGCGTCAACGGCCCGCGCGCCGACCTCACGCGCACGCTGATGGCCGCCGACGTGAGCCAGGCGATCACGCGCTCCGCGTTGACTGGAAGTGTTGACGTAGGTGATGTGACCCAAGTGGCAGGCACGCCACCGGTGGAAACGCCGGTCGAGCCCAAGCCGGCCAAGCCAAAGACCGAGAAAGTCCGCACCTACCGCGTCGCGCGCGGCGACACTCTGGGCAGGATCGCGCAGCGCAACGACTGTGACCTGAAGCAACTGGCGCGTGCCAATGGCTTGAAGGCACCTGCGTACAACGTGCGGCCCGGGCAGGTGATCAAGCTGGAAGGGTGCAGCAAGTAGCGTGCGCCGTGCGCACGTTGGAATTCATCCGCGTGCTTGCCGCATGACGATCGAGGCAGGGTGTAGGGTGGGCCTCGGCCCACCATTGCCATCCATCCGATTGCGTTGATTTGGAGCGAAGCGCGGTGGGCTGAAGCCCACCCTACGCAGTCCGCGTGGCCAGCCGTTGCCCCAGCTTCACCGCCATCTCCGCCTGCAGCTCCGGCGCCAACTCGGCTACGCCGGGTGGTAGCAGCACGATCACCGTCGAGCCGTAATTGAAGCGCGCCATTTCGGCAAAACGCTCCAGCACGATGCCCTTGCCGCGCCAGTCCTTGCGGGTGATGGCATCGCCGTAGCGCGGGATTTCCACGCCGCTCCACACCGTTTCCACGCCGGAGACCAGCAGTGCACCCACCATCACCGAGGCCATCGGGCCGAAGCTGGTGTCGAAGTGGCAGACCAGCCGTTCGTTGCGTGCAAACAGGCGCGGCACGGTCGCCACCGCCGCAGTTCCTACGCTGAACAAACGACCCGGAACATGCACGGTTTCGCGCAAGGTGCCGGTCCACGGCATGTGCACGCGGTGGTAATCCTTGGGTGACAGGTAGACGGTGGCGAACAAGCCATTCTCGAAAGGCTTCGCGGCCTCTGCATCGCCCAACAGTTCCGCAGCGGTGAACGAGCGGCCTTTCGCCTGGAAAATGGTTCCGTCCACGATCGGCCCGCACTGGCTGATACGTCCATCCGCCGGCATCAACAACGCACGCGGATCGGCGTCCCCGACGCGTGCGCCGGGCTTCAGCGCACGGGTGAAGAAGGCGTTGAAAGTCGGGTAGGCGGTTGCGTCGGTTTGCGCGGCTTCACTCAGGTCCACGCCGAACTTGCGCGTCACCGTGTCGATCAGCCATTGCTTGGTGCCCGGCGACGTGGAGTACGCCAGCTTGCGCGCCAGCGACGACAGCAAGCGGTGTGGCAGCAAGTAGGTCAGGTAGGTGGTCACGCTCATTTCAGGCTCGCCTGCGTCACTGCCGCCATGTCGGCGGCAATTGCTTTCGGGTTGAAGGGCGGGCGCATCAATCCGGCGACGCGACCCTGTGGATCAATCACGGCGATGCCTGAGGAATGATCCATGCTGTAGTCCTGTGGATTCGCGTCGAAATCCTTGCCCGGCACCTTCATGAACACGAAGCCCAGCGACTTGGCAAAGTCTTCCAGCGCCGGCACGTCGGCGGTTGCGGCAATCGTGTCCGGGTGGAAGGCATGCGCGTATTCGCCGATGCGCGTGGGGGTGTCGCGCTCCGGGTCCACGGACACGAACAGGACGCGCGGGCGGATGCTGTCCGGCAGCGCCTGCCATTGCTTCTGCGCCTGCGCCAGTTCGGCCAGCGTGGTCGGGCACACATCCGGGCAATAGGTGAAGCCCAGGAAGACCAGGGTCCAATGCCCGTTCAATTCGCCCGAGGTCAGCTGGGTGCCATCGGACTGGCGCAGCGAGAACGGGGGCAGGGCGCGTGGTTGCGGGTAGAGGGTGACGCTTTCGGTGGCTGGCCATTGCGCCACGGCCGGAGCGTTGCCGAAGAATTTCTGTGCCGCCAGCAGGCCCAGCCCGGCGGCCAGCGCGACGATGAGGATGTAGCCGGTTTTGCGGTTGAACATGCAGGTCTTGATCCATTGGGCCAGTACAAGTCGCGTCCCGTGATGAAAGGGGCAGGACGCGAGGTCAGCCGCCATGATACCGGCGAGTCTGCGCCCGCACCCCTATAATCACGGGCCCGACCCGCCGGGCTAGCCCGAAAGCATAGACATGACTGCCGATCCGGCCGCAGAACTGCATACGATCATCGACCTGATCCGCTACGGCGCCAGCCGTTTCAACGCGGCAGGCCTGACCTTCGGCCACAGCTACGACAATGCCGTGGACGAAGCCACGCAGCTGGTGTTGCACACCTTGCACCTGCCGCATGACCTCGGCCCCGCCTATGGCCAGGCTCGCGTGACCACGCCGGAGAAGGCGGAAATCCTGGCCCTGTTCGCCCGTCGCATCGACGAGCGCGTGCCGATTGCCTACCTCACCGGGGAAGCCTGGTTTGCCGGCCTCAGCTTCAAGAGCGACGCGCGCGCGCTGGTGCCGCGCTCGCCGATTGCCGAGTTGATCGAATCCGGTTTCGAGCCGTGGCTGGGCGGCCGCGAAGTGAACCGTGCGCTGGATCTGTGCACCGGTTCCGGCTGCATCGCCATCGCCATGGCCCACTACAACCCCGACTGGCACGTGGACGGCGTCGATATCAGTGACGACGCGCTGGCACTGGCGGCCGAGAACAAGGCGCGCCTGCATGCCGATAACGCGCGCCTGCTGAAGTCCGACCTGTTCTCCGGCCTGTCCGGCGAACACTACCAGCTCATCGTCACCAATCCGCCCTACGTCACCAACGCGGAAACCGACGCGCTGCCGAAGGAGTATTCCTTCGAGCCCGAACTTGGCCTGCGCGCCGGCGACGACGGCCTGGACCTGGTACTGAAGATCCTGCGCGATGCGCCGTTGCACCTCAGCCAAGACGGTTTGCTGATTTGCGAAGTGGGCGAATCGGAGCAGGCGCTGGTGGAATTGTTGCCGGACGTCGAGTTCGCGTGGATCGAGTTCAAGGTCGGGCAGATGGGGATCTTCGCGGTGGAATGCGCGGAATTGATCGTGCATCACCCACGGATCCGTGAATTGGCGGATGCGAGGCCCTAGCTCGTCATTCCCGCGAAGGCGGGAATCCATGCAGGTAAAAAGATGAAACAGCCTGCTGTATGCATGTTGGCCAGTGAACGGAATGGCACCTTGTACATAGGCGTCACCAGCAACCTGATTGCACGTACTTGGCAACACCGTGAACACATCGTCGATGGATTCACCGATCGGTATAACGTAACCATGCTGGTCTGGTATGAGTTGCATGGCACGATGGAAACTGCGATTCAGCGGGAAAAGGAACTAAAGAAATGGAATAGGGCCTGGAAACTTCGCCTTATCCAAGAGGGTAATCCGCAGTGGCAGGATCAATGGCCCTCCATCATCGGATAGATTGTCGACATGGATTCCCGCCTTCGCGGGAATGACGAGATAGAAGAGCAAGGGCGTCCTTTGAATACCTTCGGTTACCTGTTCCGCGTCACCACCTTCGGCGAATCCCACGGCCCTGCGATTGGCTGCGTGATCGACGGCTGCCCTCCCGGCCTGGAAATCGCGGCGGAGGAATTCCGCCACGACCTGGATCGTCGCGCCACCGGCAAGTCGCGGCATACCTCGGCCCGGCACGAAGCCGATGAGATCGAGATCCTCAGTGGCGTGTACGAAGGCCGGACCACCGGGACGCCCATTGCGCTGTTGATTCGCAACACTGATGCGCGCAGCAAGGACTACGGCAAGATCAGCGAGCAGTTCCGCCCCGGCCATGCCGACTACACCTACTGGCAGAAATACGGCATCCGCGATCCGCGTGGTGGCGGGCGTTCGTCGGCGCGCGAGACCACGATGCGCGTGGCGGCAGCGGTGATCGCCAAGAAATGGCTGTCGCAGACCTTCGGCGTGCAGGTGCGTGGCTATCTGTCGCAGCTCGGCGAAATCACCCCGCAATCATTCGACTGGACGGCGGTGGAGGACAACCCGTTCTTCTGGCCGTCTGCCGAGCAGGTGCCGGTGCTGGAAAGCTACATGGATGCCTTGCGCAAGTCCGGTGATTCGGTCGGTGCGCGCGTCAACGTGGTCGCAGACGGCGTGCCGCCTGGCTGGGGCGAGCCGATCTACGGCAAGCTTGACGGCGAGCTCGCGGCAGCGCTGATGAGCATCAATGCGGTCAAGGGCGTGGAGATCGGCGACGGTTTCGCCGCGGTGAGCCAGCGCGGTACCGAACACCGTGACGAAATGTCGCCGGAAGGTTTCCTGTCCAACCATGCCGGCGGCATCCTCGGCGGCATTTCCACCGGGCAGCAGGTCACGGCCTCGATGGTGTTCAAGCCGACGTCAAGCCTGCGGCTTCCCGGCAACACGGTCGATATCGACGGCAACGCGACCGAAGTCATTACCACCGGCCGCCACGATCCCTGCGTGGGAATCCGCGCCACGCCGATCGCCGAGGCGATGATGGCGCTGGTGCTGATGGACCAGGCCCTGCGCCACCGCGCGCAATGCGGCGACGTGGGCGTGGTGGATCCGCTGATTCCAAGCGGAACCGCTGGCTAGGCGTATGACGGGAATGCGTCCGCGGGTGTGGGTGTCGCAGCCCTTGTTCGATGACCTCATCGACAGACTGCGCGAGCATTTCGACGTCAGCGCGGTCCCCGAAGTCACGCAGTACACGTCCGAACAGGTCACGGCGGCATTGTGCGACGTGGAGGGCGCACTGGTCACCTTGAACGAAGGCATCGGCGCCACGCAGATCGCAGACGCAACGTGCCTGCGCGCCATCGCCAACGTCGGGGTGGGCTACAACAACCTGGATATCCCGGCACTGCACGCTGCCGGGATCATCGCCACCAACACGCCCGACGTATTGACTGAAACCACGGCCGACTTCGGCTTCGCGCTGATGATGGCCACGGCGCGTCGCATCACTGAGGCCGAGCGCTGGCTGCGCGAAGGCCGCTGGCAGCAGTGGTCGTTCCAGACGATGCTGGGTGCCGACCTGCACGGCAGCACGCTGGGCATCCTGGGCATGGGCCGGATCGGGCAGGGCATCGCCCGGCGCGCGTCCGGTTTCAACATGCGCGTGCTGTACCACAACCGCAGTCGGTTGCCGGAATCGACCGAGCGTGAGCTGCGTGCGTCATACGCCAGCTTTGATGGCTTGCTTCAGCAAGCGGACCATCTGCTGCTTGTCTTGCCGTATTCCGCGCAAAGCCATCACGTCATCGATGCGCGAGCACTGTTGCAGATGAAACCTACGGCCACGCTGGTCAACATCGCGCGCGGCGGCATCGTCGATGAGGATGCACTGGCCGATGCACTGGAAGGCGGTCGGTTGGCGGCAGCGGGGCTGGACGTATTCGAAGGCGAGCCGGCGATAAACCCACGTCTGCTGGCGCTGCGCAACGTGGTGCTCACCCCGCACATCGCAAGCGGCAGCCTGGCCACGCGTCGTGCGATGGTGTCGTTGGCCGTGGACAATCTGATTGCTGCACTTGGGCATGGGCCACATGCTGGCGCGCCGCCAAACCGGATTGGCGCGTAAACCCCACGCTTTCCGTTATCCTTCAAGGTTCATGTAGGAGCGCCCCATGGGCGCGAGCTTCTTGCGCGGGAACCTGCATCAAGAGCTCGCGCCCATGGGGCGCTCCTACCATCGCCCACACCCCACAACCCCCGAAGAGAACATGAGCAACCAACCCCGCAGTTTCAAAGTCGCAGTCGTCGGTGCCACCGGTGCCGTGGGTGAAGTGATGCTGTCGATCCTGGCCGAGCGCAAATTCCCGATCAGCGAACTGGTGGCCTTGGCCAGCGAGCGCTCGGTCGGTGCCGATGTCGATTTCGGTGGCCGCAAGGTCGCGGTGCAGGATCTGGCAACCTTCGACCCGACCGGCGTGGACATCGCGCTGTTCTCGGCGGGTGGCGGCATTTCCAAGGAGTACGGCCCGAAGTTCGCCGCGGCCGGCGCGGTAGTGATCGACAACTCCTCGGCCTTCCGCTACGACGACGACGTGCCGCTTGTGATCAGCGAAGTGAATCCGGAAGCAGCAAAGCAGCGCCCGCGCGGCATCATCGCCAACCCCAACTGCTCGACCATGCAGATGCTGGTGGCGCTGGCACCGATCCATCGTGCCGTGGGCATCGAGCGCATCAACGTGGCCACCTACCAGTCGGTGTCGGGCGGCGGTCGTTCGGCACTGGAGGAACTCGGCAAGCAGACCGGCCAGTTGCTCAACTTCCAGGACATCGACCCGCAGCGCTTCCCGGTGCAGATCGCGTTCAACCTGATCCCGCACATCGATGACTTCCAGGACAACGGCTACACCAAGGAAGAAATGAAGCTGGTGTGGGAAACCCGCAAGATCCTGGCCGACGACAGCATCCAGGTGAATCCGACCGCGGTGCGCGTGCCGGTGTTCTACGGCCACTCCGAAGCGGTCAACGTGGAGACCCGGGCCAAGATCTCCGTCACCGACGTGCGCAAGTTGCTGGAATCAGCGCCGGGCGTGGAAGTGGTGGACGACCACGCCGCGGGTGGTTACCCGACTCCGGTGACCCATGCCTCGGGCACGGATGCTGTGTACGTGGGCCGCATCCGCGAGGATTTCTCGCATCCGCGCGCCATCAACCTGTGGGTGGTGTCGGACAACATCCGCAAGGGTGCCGCGCTGAATGCGGTGCAGGTGGCCGAGCTGGTGGCGGCAGAATCGGCAAACCAGGCCGGGTGAGGCTATATTCCGCACTGGGGAATGACCGGGGTAGCCGCAATGCAGGCTGAAATCTACTGATGGCGCAGGACTTGGTGAAACACGCATGGCGTGGCCTGGCGGGTCTGGCGCTGTTGATGGCCAGTGGCGCTGCAATGGCACTGGGACTGGGCGAAATCCGGGTGAAATCCCAGCCCGGGCAGCCGCTGCTGGCGGAAATCCCGATCATTTCCAACGAACCCGGTGAACTGGAGCAGTTGCAGGCCCGGCTGGCCTCGCCGAGCACCTTCGACCGGGTCGGTTTGCCTCGGCCGGAAGGACTGGTCAGCGGCCTGAATTTCGCCGTGGCGCTCAGCGACGACGGCCGTGCCGTGATCCGGGTCACCAGCGCCGAACCGGTACAGGTTGCTGCAGTGAATTTCCTTGTCGAAGTGGATTGGGGGCAAGGCCGGCTGGTGCGCGAGTACTCGGCGCTGGTCGATGCACCCGGTGCGCTGGCCGCCGCAAGCCAGCCGGTCATCGAAGCGCCGCTGCCGCCGCCTTCCAACGCCATCATCCGCGAGCCAGAGCCGGTCGCGTCGGTACCCTTGCCGCCGGCACCTACGCCCGAACCCGCTCCGGCCGCGGTTCCCACGCCAGCACCCACTCCAACTCCAACTCCGGTTGCGCCCCGGCCAGCTCCGGTCGCGCCGCCAGCACCTGTCGCCGCGGCAAGCTCCGGTGAGGTCGAGGTGCAGCGCGGCCAGACCCTGTCGCAGATCGCGCGCGACGTCAGCCAGGGCTACACGCTGGACCAGTCCATGCTGGCCTTGCTGCGTGCCAATCCGGATGCCTTCATCAGCGGCAACATCAACCGCCTGAAGCAGGGTGCGGTGCTGCGCGTGCCGCAAAGCGCCGAACTCGCGCAACTCGGCGAAGACGAGGCCGCGGCACTGGTGCGCGACCAGCTGTCCGAATGGCGCCAGGCGCGTCGTCCCATTCCGCAACCCGTGGATGCCGTTGCGACGCCTGTCGCCACCGCGCCCGCACGGGCCACCACCCCGGCCCAGCGCGTGGCGCCGGCCCGTCTGGAAATCGCACCGCCGGCCGCCAATGCGGCGACGCGTGCGGGAACACAATCCGGCATCGATGCCGAAGGCGAGGGCGACATGCTGGCGAACCAACAACTGACCCTGACCAAGGAAGAACTCGCCGCGCGCGAAGCCGAAGTGCAGGAATTGCGCACCCAGGTCGCCGAGCTCGAAAGCCTCAAGCAACAGCAGGCGAAGCTGATCGCGATGAAGGACAGCGAGTTGGCGTCGGCGCAGCAGCGCCTGGCCCAGTCGCAGGGTGATGCCGCGCAGCCGGTGTGGCTGTGGGCCGGCATTGGATTGCTGGTGGCCGGTCTGGTCGTAGCCTGGTTGATCGGTCGTCGCAAAGCGACGCCAGTCGTTGCACGCCCGGCTTACGACAGTGCGGCGATGGCGGCTGCGATTCCGGTTGCCAGTGTCGAAGAGACCTCGGCAGTTGCTGCAGATGAGCGTTCGGCTGTCGCGGATGACGACTACGACAGCGACGTGCCTGCAACGCTGGACGAAGAAGTCGAAGCCTCGGCGGTGCTGGATGTGGAGCCTGAATTCCAGCCTGAACCTGACACTGCACCGGTTCCGCCGGTCGCTGCGGCGCAGGCCTGGACGACCGCGGCCACCAAGCCGACCTGGCACACGGGTGATGCAGGACTCAATGTCGCGCCACTCAACGCAGCGCCTGCCGGCCGCGAGCGCCTCGAACTGGCGATTGCCTACCTGGACCTGGGCGACGTGGAAACCGCACGCGACCTGCTGAACGAGGTCGCCGTTGGCGGCGACGCGACTGCGCGTGACGAAGCGCTGCAGTTGTTGCGCGAACTTGGTTGATTCCGCGGTAAGGCGGCAGGGCTGATGCGCTACGCGCTGGGCGTCGAATACGACGGAAGTGAATACCGGGGTTGGCAGCGGCTGAGTCCACACGGCCAGCCCGGCGAGCCCACCGTGCAGGCGGCATTGGAAGATGCGCTGTCCAAGGTCGCGGCCACGCCCGTCGAAGTCATCTGCGCCGGCCGCACTGATGCCGGCGTGCACGCGCAATGCCAGGTCGTGCATTTCGACAGCGATGCACTGCGCTCGCCGCGCAGTTGGGTATTGGGCACGACCACTTTCCTGCCGCCGTCCGTGTGCGTGCGCTGGTGCGTACCCGTTGCCGATGATTTCAGCGCGCGCTTCGCGGCGCGTGCGCGGCGCTATCGCTATCGGCTGGTCAACCGCATCGTGCGTCCGGCGCTGGGTCGGCAGATGCTGAGTTGGGAACGCTCGCCACTGGATGCCGACGCCATGCATCGCGCGGCCCAGTCCCTGGTTGGCGAACATGATTTCAACGCCTTCCGTACCGTGCATTGCCAAGCGCCACATGCGGTACGCCACCTGCAAGCAATCCGCGTGGTGCGCGAAGGCGAACAGGTAACGGTGGAGGTGCAGGCCAACGCCTTCCTGCACCACATGGTGCGCAACATCGTTGGCTCGCTGCTGCTGGTAGGTCGCGGCGAGCAGCCTGAAGCGTGGATGGGGGAATTGCTGGCCGGGCGCGACCGTCTCGTGGCGGGGCCTACCGCACCTGCGGACGGTCTGGTCTTCCTGGGACCGCTATATCCGGCGATGTGGGGGTTGCCGGAGGAAGTGAGTTATTCAGGGGGTTAGCGGTTGTTGGTTCTTGGTCGTTGGATAAGACCAAGGTCAAAGTCAAAGGCAAAGGCACCCCTCCTCAATCCTCCCCTGCTTCGCAAGGGAGGAGGCCAAAGCAAGAACCAAGAACCAAGAACCAAGAACCCAAGCAAACACCATCACCGAAACATGCACTCCCCGCTGCTACGCTGCGCCCCATGACCCACACCCGCATCAAATTCTGTGGACTGACCCGTGCCGAGGACGTGCGCCTGGCCGTGGAGTTGGGCGTGGACTACATCGGGCTGGTATTCGCGCCGCACAGCAAGCGCAGGCTCTCGATTGAGCAGGCATGCACACTGCGTGCGCTGGTGCCCGAGGAAATTGCAGTGGTGGCGCTGGTGATGGATAACGATCCCGCCGATATCCGCGCGATTGTCGAGCACGTGCAGCCCGATCTCCTGCAATTCCATGGCGGTGAGGATGACGCGTTCTGTGCCGCGTTCGCAGTGCCGTTCTTCAAGGCCATCGCGATGGGCGGTGAAGATGAAGATGCCTTGGCGCGCACGGCTGAGTTTCCAACGGCCTGTGGCTATCTCCTGGACGGCCACGGCAAAGGCGAGCAGGGCGGCAGCGGCCAGCGTTTCGACTGGACGCGCGTGCCGCGATTGGACAGGCCGGTGCTGCTGGCGGGAGGCCTCGGCAGTGAGAACGTGGCGACCGCCATCCGCACGGCACGACCGTGGGGCGTGGATGTCTCCAGTGGCATCGAATCTTTGCCGGGGATCAAGAGTCCCGATCGCATGCGCATGTTCGTTGACGAGGCCCGGCGCGCTGACGCGCAGGCGGGTTGAACCTTCCTACCTGGCTGGCGTGATTTCCAGCTCGCGCCGCAGCCATTCCGCCAACTGCACGATGCGTGCATCGGCATCGCTGCGACGGCAGCACAGCACCCAGCGTCCCGGCGCTTCCACGAATCCCCATGGCGCCACCAGTCTTCCCGCTGCGATGTCCTCGCTGACCAGGGGTTGCGGCGCGATTGCCACACCCAATCCGGCCACGGCGGCTTCGAGCAGGTAGTACAAGTGTTCGAAGCCTGCGCCAAACGTCAGTGCATCCGTCTCCAGGCCGTTCGCACTCGCCCATGCCGGCCATGCCTGCGGGCGTGAGGTAGTGTGCAACAAGGCTTCGCCCCGTAATGCGGACGGTGGCTGATCGTGCAGCGATTCGTAGCCGGCATAACGCGGACTCACCACTGCGCCGATGTACTCGTTCGCAAGTTCATGCACCTGCCAGTGGTCGTTGAGCGCTGGCTCGCCCAGGAACAGCGCGGCGTCCATTCCGCCCAGGCGTGCGTCGAACTCGCCTTCCTGCACGACCAGATGCAGGTTGAGGCCGGGAAGTTCGAGGGCCAGGCGAGGCAGGCGTGGAATGACCCAGCGGGCAAGCACGCTGCCCGGGCATCCGAGTACCAGTGCGGAGGGCGTGTTCTGGCGACGAAGATCAGTGCAGGTGTCCTCCAGTTGCTGGAACGCGCTGCCCGTGGCGTCCCGCAACTGCTCTCCGGCCGGCGTCAGGCCCAGGCCGCGGCCTTGGCGGATGAAGAGCGCCTTGCCCAGATCACCTTCAAGTGCCTTGATCTGTCGGCTCACGGCGCCATGGGTCACATGCAGTTCCCGCGCCGCCAGGGTCACGCTTTGCAGGCGAGCGGCAGCCTCGAAGGCATGCAGGGCATTGAGGGAGGGCAGTTTCCGGGCCATTGATAAGTGAGTTTTACTGACGTGTCATTGCGATTTTATAGCTTTATAGCCGATTTCCTGTGCGTTAAAGTGCAGGTCCAGTACACAGATCGCCCATCCAGGCCATGAACCAAGCCAAGCCCACCGATTACCATGCTTTTCCGGATGCCAAGGGCCACTTCGGCCGCTATGGCGGTCGGTTCGTTGCCGAAACCCTGATCGGCCCCTTGCAGGACTTGGCGGCGGCCTACGACGCGGCCCGCGTGGACCCGGCCTTCATCGCCGAGTTCGAAAAAGACCTAAAGCATTACGTGGGTCGTCCCAGCCCCATCTACGAGGCTGAAGGCCTCTCTCGCGAAGTGGGCGGCGCCCGCATCCTGCTGAAGCGCGAAGACCTGAACCATACCGGCGCGCACAAGATCAACAACACCATCGGCCAGGCGCTGCTGGCCAGCCGCATGGGCAAGACCCGCATCATCGCCGAGACCGGCGCCGGCCAGCACGGCGTCGCCAGCGCCACGGTGGCCGCACGACTGGGCCTGGAGTGCGTGGTGTACATGGGCGCGACCGACATCGAGCGCCAGAAGATCAACGTCTACCGGATGAAGTTGCTGGGCGCGACCGTGGTGCCGGTGACCAGCGGTTCGGCCACGCTGAAGGATGCCTTGAATGAAGCCATGCGCGACTGGGTAACCAACGTGCAGGACACGTTCTACATCATCGGCACGGTCGCCGGCCCGGATCCGTATCCGCGCATGGTGCGCGATTTCAATGCCGTGGTCGGGCGCGAAGCGCGTGCGCAGATGCTCGCGGAATACGGTCGGCTTCCTGATGTGATCACGGCGTGCGTGGGCGGTGGCAGCAATGCCATCGGCCTGTTCCATGCGTTCCTGAACGATGCGGACGTGAAGATCGTCGGTGCGGAAGCGGCGGGTGACGGCATCGAAACGGGACGCCACGCTGCGTCCATCGCCGCCGGTCGTCCGGGCGTGCTGCACGGCAACCGCACCTATGTGATCTGCGATGACGACGGACAGATCATCGAAACGCATTCGGTGTCCGCGGGGTTGGATTACCCGGGCGTGGGACCGGAGCATTCCTTCCTGAGTGACGAAGGCCGCGCGCAGTACGTCGGCGTGACGGACGACGAGGCGCTCGCCGCCTTCCATACGCTGGCGCGCACGGAGGGCATCCTGGCAGCACTGGAATCCAGCCATGCCGTCGCCCAGGCAATCAAGCTTGCCCGCGACCTGCCGAAAGACGCGCTGGTGCTGTGCAACTTGTCCGGCCGTGGCGACAAGGACGTGCATACCATCGCCGCGCGCGAGGGCATGCACCTGTAGGAGCGCCCCATGGGCGCGAGCCTTTCCTTTATCTGACAGTTGGCAAAAAGCTCGCGGGCATGGCCCGCTCCTACAAAAGACTGGGCCCATGGATCGCATCAGCACTAAATTCGAATCACTCCGCAGCTCCGGCCGCAAGGCGCTCATTCCCTTCATCACCGCTGGCGATCCATCACTCGAAGCTACCGTGCCGGTGATGCACGCCCTGGTCCAGGCCGGTGCCGACATCATCGAACTCGGCGTGCCGTTCTCCGACCCGATGGCCGACGGCCCCACCATCCAGCGCAGCTCGGAACAGGCGCTGCGGCGTGGCGCGGGCCTGCGCTACGTGTTGCAGGCCGTGGCCGAGTTCCGCCAGCAGGATGCTGATACGCCGGTGGTGTTGATGGGCTACCTCAACCCCATCGAGATCCACGGCTACGCCCGTTTCGCGGAAGAGGCGATACAGGCGGGTGTCGATGGCGTGCTGCTGGTCGATTTGCCGCCGGAAGAAGCGGACGAGACCCGCGCCATATTCACCCGGCACGGATTGGCGCTGATCGCACTGGCGTCGCCCACCACCTCGCCGGAGCGCATGGGCATGCTCTGCGACACGGCGCAGGGCTATCTTTATTACGTGAGCTTCGCGGGGGTGACAGGGGCAGGGCACCTGGATCCCCATGCCGCGGGCGAGCGCCTGCACACCCTGCGTGCCCGTTCACGCGTACCCGTGGTGGCTGGTTTCGGCATCAAGGACGCGGCCAGCGCCGCGGCCATGGCGCTGGAGGCCGATGGCGTGGTGGTGGGCAGTGCGCTGGTGGCCATCCTGGCCGAGGCGACGGATCCTGCGGATGCAGCTTCCCGCGCCGCAGCATTCCTGGCTCCCCTGCGGGAGGCGTTGGACGCCTGACCGCAACCCGGGTGGGTGGGCTAAACTCCCGCGCTGGCATACAGCGACAAACCTGAACGGGAATTTCCAAACGCATGAGTTGGCTCAGCAAATTGATGCCGTCCGGCATCCGCACCGAGGCGGGCGCCGCCAAGAAGAACAAACGCAGCGTGCCTGAAGGCCTGTGGGAGAAGTGCGACCGCTGCGGCGCGGTGCTGTACCGGCCGGAGTTGGAGGAAAACCTCGAGGTCTGCCCGAAATGCAATTTCCACATGGCGATCCGTGCGCGCGCCAGGCTGGCCGCCCTGTTCGACGCGGGCAGCACCCAGGAGATCGGCGCGGTGCTGGGCCCGGTGGACGCGCTGAAGTTCAAGGACCAGAAGAAATATGCCGACCGCATCAAGGCCTCACAGAAATCCTCGGGCGAGCGCGACGCCCTGATCGTGCTGCAGGGCTTGCTCAAGGAACGTCCACTGGTCGCGGGTGCGTTCGATTTCGCCTTCATGGGTGGCTCGATGGGCTCGGTGGTCGGCGAACGCTTCGCGCTGGGTGCGGAACGCGCGCTGGAAATCGGTTCGCCGTTCGTGTGTTTTTCCGCCAGCGGCGGCGCGCGCATGCAGGAAGGCCTGTTCTCGCTGATGCAGATGGCCAAGACCTCCGCCGCGCTGGGTCGCCTGCGTGAAGCGGGCTTGCCGTACATCTCGGTCATGACCCATCCCACCACCGGTGGCGTGTCGGCGTCGTTCGCGATGCTGGGCGACATCAACATGGCCGAACCCGAAGCCCTGATCGGGTTCGCCGGTCCACGCGTGATTGAACAGACGGTGCGCGAAACCCTCCCGGAAGGCTTCCAGCGCTCCGAGTTCCTGGTGGAACACGGTGCCATCGACCAGATCTGCGACCGCCGCGAGATGCGCGACCGCCTCGCCGACCTGCTTGCGTTGATGATGAAACAACCCAAGCCGCAGGACGGTCCCCTGGTGGATGCCGCATGACCCGCAAGTATTTTGGCACCGATGGTATCCGTGGCCGCGTGGGCGAGGGCCCGATTTCCGCTGATTTCATGCTCCGCCTGGGCAATGCCTACGGCCACGCCCTCCGCGCTTCGGTAAAGAGTGCCGGCGATTGGCGCAAACCGGTCGTGATCATCGGCAAGGACACGCGCATCTCCAACTACATGTTCGAGGCGGCGCTGGAAGCAGGGCTGGTGGCGGCGGGCGTGGACGTGCAGTTGATGGGGCCGATGCCGACGCCTGCCGTCGCGCACATGACCCGTTCCTTGCGCGCCGACGGCGGTATCGTGATTTCCGCTTCGCACAACCCGCATTATGACAACGGCATCAAGTTCTTCTCGGCCGAAGGCGAAAAGCTTGATGACGCGACCGAGTTGGCCATCGAGGCCGCGCTGGAGCACCCGTTCCGCACCGTGGCATCGGAGCAGCTCGGCAAGGCCGTGCGCACGCGCGACGCCATTGGTCGCTATGTGGAAGCCTGCAAGAACTCCGTATCGCGCCGCTTCGACCTGGACGGCATGCGCATCGTGGTGGACTGCGCCAACGGCGCGACCTACCAGGTCGGTCCGATCGTGCTACGTGAACTCGGCGCGCGCGTGGACGTGATCGGCGCGGAACCGAACGGACTCAACATCAATGACGGGGTCGGCTCCACCCATCCGGAGCTGCTCGCCGCACGCGTGCGTGAAACCGGCGCGGACCTCGGCATCGCCTTCGATGGCGACGGTGACCGCGTACTGTTCGTCGATGGCGATGGCAGCATCGTCGATGGCGATGGCCTGGTGTACATCCTCGCCAACGACTGGAAGAAGAGCGGGCGCCTGCGTGGACCGGTGGTCGGCACGCTGATGACCAATTACGGGCTTGAGAAAGCGTTCGCAGAATCCGGCATCGAGTTCGTGCGTACCAAGGTCGGCGACCGTTACGTGCACCAAGCGCTGGTCGAAGGGCAGGGCATCCTGGGTGGCGAGGCTTCAGGGCATTTGCTCTGCCTGGATCGTACCAATACCGGCGACGGCATCGTCAGCGCGTTGCAGGTGCTGGAAGTGCTCGGCCGCAACCACGTCAGCCTGCGCGAAGCGCTCGCAGGATTGGTAATGGTGCCGCAGAAGACCATCAACGTGCGCCTGGCCAATGGCGCGAAACCCGCGGAAGCCGAAAGCGTCAAAGCCGCATTGGCCGTGGCGCAAGCCGCTGTATCCGGCCGTGGTCGTGCGTTCCTGCGTCCCTCCGGTACCGAGCCGGTGATCCGGGTCACCGTGGAAGCGGATGATGATGCGTTGATGCAGTCGACCTTGGATACGCTTGCGGACGTAGTGCGTGCAGCGGCGTGAGTCCCTGATGGTCGCGATTTCCGTGGTGCTTGCGAAAGCAGGATCGCTTTGGCTGCTGTACTGCTTGCTTGCATAGCCCGTGCAAGCTCCATCCAAATCATTCAGATACCGAAACTAAGAAGATGACCGCACGAATCCCCACCCTCGACATCAACCGTTTCGACACTGATCGCGCAGCCTTCGTCGCCGAGCTCGGAGCGGCGTATCGCGAGTGGGGCTTTGCTGGCATCCGCAACCACGGCATCCCCCAGTCAAAGATCGATGCAGCCTACGCGGTGTTCAAGGATTTCTTCGCCTTGCCCGAGGAAACCAAGCGCAAGTACCACGTGCCCGGCAGTGGCGGCGCGCGCGGCTATACGGCGTTCGGGGTGGAGACCGCAAAAGATTCCAAGCACTTCGACCTGAAGGAGTTCTGGCATATCGGTCGCGAGATCCCGCGTGACTCCAAGTACGCCGACGCGATGCCGGCCAACCTGTGGCCGCAGGAAGTGCCGGGTTTCCGTGAGCATGGCTACGACCTGTACGAGGCGTTGGATCAGCTGGGATCGCGCGTGCTGATGGCGCTGGCCCTGCACATAGGCTTGCCGGAAGACTATTTCGCGGACAAGACCGATTCGGGCAATTCAATCCTGCGCCCCATCCATTACCCTCCGATCACCGCGGATGACATTCCCAACGTACGCGCCGGCGCGCACGAGGACATCAACCTCATCACCTTGCTGGTCGGCGCGAGTGCCGCGGGCCTGGAGGTGCGTTCGCAACAGGGCGAGTGGGTGCCTTTCACTTCGGATGCGGACACCATCGTGGTCAATATCGGCGACATGCTGCAGCGCCTGACCAACCACGTGTATCCGTCCACCACCCATCGCGTGGTCAATCCGCCGGGCGAACAGGCGCGCCAACCGCGTTATTCGGTGCCGTTCTTCCTGCACCCCAATCCGGATTTCCTGATCGACGTGCTGCCTTCCACGATCACCGCAAACAATCCCTCCCGTTATCCGGAGCCGATTACCGCGCAGGGTTACCTGGAAGAGCGGCTGCGCGAGATCAAGTTGAAGTAAGAGGAAAATCGCGACAAATCCTGCCGTCATCCCAGCGAACGCTGGGATCCATTTTGATGTTGCTTGTGCTCGATTGCTCGCGAAGATCAAAATGGGTCCCATCGTTCGCTGGGATGACGAGATCGAATTTCTGAAGTATTTCGCGCTTCAATCGATCTTGCGGATCTTCCTCGAATTCCTGCCCATCAAGCCAAGCACCATGCGGCCGGGCAAGTGCTTGGCGACGAAGTACATGAACTTGTAAGCGCGGCCCGGGACGACGATCACGCGTCCACGCTCTACGCCGTCGATGCCGGCCCTGGCCACGTCATCGGCCTGCAGCCACGCCCACTTAGGCAACTTCGACATCATCTCGCGCGTGCCGGTTACGTCGTGGAACTCCGACCAGGTGAAGCCGGGACACAAGGCGGTCACGTTGACGCCGCTGTCGGCATTTTCCAGTGATAGCGATTCACTGAACTTGACCAGGTAGGCCTTGGCGGCGGCATACAGCGTCTGCCCGTCCGCACCCGGTACAAGGGCTGCGAACGAAGCGACGTTGAGGATGCGGCCGTTGCCGGAGGCGCGCAGGGCGGGCAGCACGCGCCAGGTGAGTTCACTGGTCGCGCCAATCATCACCTGCAGGAATTGCGCGTGCACCGGCCATTCCTTGGTCAGGTAGCGCCCCGGCACGCCGTAGCCGGCGTTGTTGACCAGGATGCGCAGCTTCAACCCGCGTCGCTCGATTTCTGCAACCAGCTGGGCGGGTGCTGCTGGATCGGCCAGATCGGCGGGGATGACCTCCACCAGCACCAGGCTGCGCAGTTCGGCTGCCAGCGCCTGCAGTCGATCCAGGCGTCTTGCGGTCAGCACCAGGGGCACGCCGCGACGCGCATATTCCCGCGCCACTGCCTCGCCGATGCCGCTGGACGCGCCAGTGATGAGGGCGTAGCCGGAATGGGTAGCTGCAGGCATGAACGGTGTCCAGGAGTCGGGGAGGGCAGGGCATCGGCTATCCTTTGCGGCCCGCATGGCAGGCCGGACAGGAGTGACACCGATGCGCAGCAAGATCGTAGCCGGAAACTGGAAATTGCATGGCACCCGCAGCTTCGCCACCGGGCTGGTGGCCGAAGTGGCGGCTGGCTTGCCACTGGCCGGCGTGAAGGTGGTGGTCTTGCCGCCGCTGCCGTACCTCGGTGACCTGATCGAAGACTTCGAGAGCTTCGACATCGGCTTCGGCGCGCAGGATGTCAGCAGCAACGAGAAAGGGGCCTACACCGGCGAAGTCTCGGCCGCGATGCTGGTGGACGTGGGCGCAGGCTATGGGCTGGTGGGTCATTCAGAACGCCGCCAGTACCACTCCGAAAGCAGCGAGCTGGTGGCCGCGAAGTTCGTGGCGGCCCGGCATGCCGGCCTGGTTCCCATCCTGTGCGTGGGTGAAACCCTGGCGCAGCGCGAGGCAGATGAGACCGAAGCAGTCATAGCTGCGCAGCTCGCTCCCGTGCTGGCGTTGGCCGGCGTGCAGGGCTTCGACGGGGCCGTGGTGGCCTACGAACCGGTCTGGGCCATTGGCACCGGGCGCACCGCCAGCCCGGCGCAGGCGCAGGCCGTGCATGCCTTCATCCGTGGCATGGTCAAAGCCCACGATGCTAGAATTGGCGATTCGCTGCCGCTGCTGTATGGCGGAAGCGTCAAGCCGGACAATGCGGCGGAACTGTTTGCGCAGCCCGATATTGATGGCGGGCTGGTCGGTGGCGCCTCCCTGGTGGCAGGCGATTTCATCGCCATCGCGCGGGCCGCGGCTGGCGCAACAGGCCTCTGAACGACGTTACCTTGCAAGCCCGGCGTCCCTTGCCGGACTTCACTTATCTGATCGAGATTCTGAAATGTTGATGTTGACCCTGAATGTGATCTACGTGCTGGTGGCCATTGCGATCATCGCGCTGGTGCTGATGCAGCGTGGCAGCGGAGCCGCCGCAGGCTCGGGCTTCGGATCGGGCGCCTCCGGCACCGTGTTCGGTGCGCGTGGCGCGTCCAACTTCCTGTCCAAGAGCACCAAGTGGCTGGCCGTCGTGTTCTTCGGCATCAGCCTGTTCATGGCCTGGCAGGCGTCGCACAGCGCGCGCCCGGTGGTGCAGCAGAATCTTGGCATCATGGCCGACCAGCCGGTTGCGCCTGCCGCTGGCGAATTGCCGGCGAAGGTGCCGTCTACGGTTCCCAGCGCACCGATCACCGCACCCGTCGTGACGCCTTCGACCGTGCCGACCGCGCCCGCACCTGGCGCGCCTGCGCAAGCCACTCCGGCAAACACCGAAGCCGCACCGGCAAAACCTGCGGCTTCACAGCCTGCCAAGCCGTCGCAAGAAGGCTGAAGACGGTTACAATAGTTTCCGCGCCTGGGCATGCTCAGGCGCACCCGTTTGCCCAGGTGGCGGAATTGGTAGACGCACTACCTTGAGGTGGTAGCGGCGAAAGTCGTAGGGGTTCGAGTCCCCTCTTGGGCACCATGTTGCAAACTCCCTCCAGCGTCCAGCGCATGCCTTGCGCGGAGTTGTGAAGGAGGGCGCGAATCCGGCAACACCCGCGTGCACCTACCGGCACCGTGGTGGGGCAGGCCAACCAACCGAGGACCACGCGTGCTGGCCGAATACCTGCCGACCCTGTTGTTCCTGATCGTCGCTACCGGCATCGGCGTCTCGCTGATGGTGATAGGACGGTTCCTCGGTCCCCGTCGTCCCGATGCGCAGAAGCTCTCGCCGTATGAATGCGGCTTCGAAGCCTTCGAGGACGCGCGCATGAAGTTCGACGTGCGCTACTACCTGATCGCCATCCAGTTCATCGTCTTCGACCTTGAAATCATCTTCATCGTGCCCTGGACCCTGGTGTTCCCGGAGTTGGGCGCGCGCGGCCTGGTCACCATGGGCCTGTTCGTGGGCATGCTGTTCCTGGGTTTCATCTACGTCTGGAAGAAGGGAGCCCTGGAATGGGAGTGATCCAAACCATCGATCGTCTGATGACCAACCCGATCCCGGAAGGGCGGGTTGACGACATCCTGCGACCGGACGGCGACAACCCGCTGCTGGAAAAGGGCTACGTGACCACCAGCGTCGACGCGCTGATGAACTGGGCGCGCACCGGCTCGATGTGGCCGATGACGTTCGGCTTGGCCTGCTGCGCGGTGGAAATGATGCACGCCGGCGCCTCGCGCCTGGACCTGGACCGTTACGGCGTGGTGTTCCGCCCATCGCCGCGCCAGTCCGACGTGATGATCGTGGCCGGCACCTTGGTCAACAAGATGGCCCCGGCGCTGCGCAAGGTCTATGACCAGATGCCTGAGCCCAAGTGGGTGATCTCGATGGGTAGCTGCGCCAATGGTGGCGGCTACTACCACTATTCGTATTCGGTGGTGCGCGGCTGTGATCGCATCGTGCCGGTCGACGTGTACGTGCCCGGCTGCCCGCCGACGGCCGAAGCGCTGGTCTACGGCATCCTGCAATTGCAAAAGAAAATCTGGCGTACCCAGACGATTGCCCGCTGATTCCTTCCCAACCTTTTCCCAGAGCACGCCACGCCCCCATGGCCGAGCAAGCCGCAACCTACATCGAACAACTGCAGGCGCGTTTCCCGGACGCGATCCTCAGCATTGCCGAGGCCCGTGGTGAAGTCACCCTGGAACTGCCTTCGGCAACCTGGCATGCCAGCTGCCTTTCGTTGCGTGACGACTTCGGCTTTGAACAGCTGGTCGACCTGTGTGGCGTCGATTACCTGGGCCACGGCAGTGACGAGTGGGAAACCGCCAACGTGTCCTCGGAAGGTTTCAGTCGCGGTGTCGAACTCGGCTTCGGCCCCGGGCGCTTCACCTGGGAAAACCGCCCGCGTGGCGAAGGCCCGGCGCATCGTTTCGCCACCGTCGCGCACCTGCGCTCCTACCGGCACAACCGCCTGTTGCGCGTGCGCTGCTACGCGCCGAACGACGAACTGCCGATCGTGGCTTCGGTCACCGACATCTGGCCGGGCGCGAACTGGTTCGAGCGCGAGGCGTTCGACCTGTTCGGCATCCTCTATGAAGGTCATCCGGATTTGCGCCGCATCCTCACCGACTACGGTTTCGTCGGCCATCCGTTCCGCAAGGATTTCCCGCTGATCGGCAACGTGGAAGTGCGTTACGACGAAGAGAAGAAGCGCGTGGTCTATGAGCCGGTCACCTCGGTCGAACCGCGCGTGGGCGTGCCGCGCGTGATCCGTGACGACGCGCGTTACCAGACCGCCGCTGGCGAAGCCGCTTCGAGGGAGCCAGCCAAGTGACCATCGAGCAATCCAGCGTGGCCTTTGCCAGCAACCCTGCGGAAAGCCGTCAGGAAATCCGCAACTACACGATGAATTTCGGCCCGCAGCATCCGGCCGCGCACGGCGTGCTGCGCCTGATCCTGGAAATGGACGGCGAAACCATCGTGCGTGCCGACCCGCATATCGGCCTGCTGCACCGTGGCACCGAGAAGCTGGCCGAGAGCAAGCCGTTCAACCAGTCGATCGGCTACATGGATCGCCTGGATTACGTGTCGATGATGTGCAACGAACACGCCTACGTGATGGCCATCGAATCGCTGATGGGCATCCGCGCGCCGGAACGCGCGCAGTACATCCGCACCCTGTTCGACGAGATCACCCGCATCCTGAATCACCTGATGTGGGTCGGATCCAACGGCCTCGACCTCGGCGCGATGGCGGTAATGCTGTACGCCTTCCGCGAACGCGAAGAGTTGATGGACTGCTACGAAGCCGTCAGCGGCGCGCGCATGCACGCCACCTACTACCGTCCGGGTGGCGTCTATCGCGACCTTCCGGAGCACATGCCGAAGTACAAGGAATCGCCGTGGCGCAAGGGCAAGGCGCTGAAGCAGTTCAATGCCGCGCGTGAAGGCTCGCTGCTCGACTTCCTGGAAGACTTCACCAACGAATTCCCGAAACGCGTCGACGAGTACGAAACCCTGCTCACCGACAACCGCATCTGGAAGCAGCGCACCGTCGGCATCGGCGTCATTACGCCGGAAGACGCGCGCGCCTGGGGCATGACCGGCGCCATGCTGCGCGGTTCAGGCATTGCCTGGGACCTGCGCAAGAAGCAGCCGTATGCGAAGTACGACAGCGTGGAGTTCGAGATCCCGGTAGGTACCAACGGCGACTGCTATGACCGTTACCTGGTGCGCATGGCCGAGATGCGCCAGTCCAACCGCATCATCGCCCAGTGCGTGAAGTGGCTGAAGGCGAATCCCGGCCCGGTGATGGTGCAGAACTTCAAGGTCGCGCCGCCGTCCCGCGAAGAAATGAAGGACGACATGGAAGCGTTGATCCATCACTTCAAGCTGTTCAGCGAAGGCTATTGCGTGCCTGCCGGCGAAACCTACGCCGCGGTCGAAGCGCCCAAGGGCGAGTTCGGCTGCTACCTGGTCTCCGACGGCGCCAACAAGCCGTTCCGCGTGCACCTGCGCGCGCCGGGCTTCGCCCATCTTTCGTCGATGGACCACGTCGTGGCCGGGCACATGCTGCCTGACGTCGTGGCCATGATTGGTACTTATGATCTTGTCTTTGGTGAGGTGGACCGATGATGGTTCGTCAGGCTCACCATGCACGGATTGAATTTTCCATGGAGCTTCGCTCATGAGGGCGACCGGTAATTTCGAAGCGGCACGCCATGTCGATCCCATGCTGGTGTTGAGCGACAAGACGCGCGCGCACATCGAGCATTGGCTGACCAAGTTCCCGCCGGACCGCAAGCGCTCCGCGGTGCTGCAGGGTCTGTTCGCCGCGCAGGAACAAAACGGTGGCTGGCTCAGCGACGAATTGATCGCGGGCGTGGCCAAGTACCTGGACCTGCCGCCGGTGTGGGCCTACGAAGTCGCCAGTTTCTACTCGATGTTCGAGACCAAGCCGGTCGGCCGCAACAACGTCGCCTTCTGCACCAACATCAGCTGCTGGCTCAACGGCGCCGAAGACCTGGTCGCGCATGCGGAAAGGAAGCTGGGTTGCAAGCTGGGCGAGTCCACCGCCGATGGACGCGTGTACATGAAGCGCGAAGAAGAATGCGTCGCCGCCTGCTGCGGTGCGCCCGTGGTCGTGATCAATGGCCACTACCACGAGAAGCTGACGCCCGCGAAGGTCGATGCACTGCTGGACGGGTTGGAATAAGCGATGGCACATCATCCCCATACCTCCGAGGGCTACGGCCCGGTCGGCCCGGCACCGAAAGAGCACCAGGTGGTCTACACCACGCTGCACTTCGACAAGCCTTGGTCGTACGAGAATTACCTGAAGACCGGCGGCTACAGCGCGCTGCGCAAGATCATCGAAGAGAAGATCCCGCCGGCTGACGTGGTGGAGATGGTCAAGCAGTCCGGCTTGCGTGGTCGTGGTGGCGCAGGCTTTCCTACTGGCCTGAAGTGGAGCTTCATGCCCAAGGGCGACATGCAGAAGTACATCCTCTGCAACTCCGACGAATCCGAGCCCGGCACCGCCAAAGACCGCGACATCCTGCGCTACAACCCGCATGCGGTGATCGAGGGCATGGCCATCGCGTGCTATGCGACCGGCTCCACCGCTGCCTACAACTACCTGCGTGGCGAATTCCACCACGAGCCTTTCGAGCATCTTGAAGAAGCCACGGCCGAGGCTTACCAGCACGGCTGGCTGGGCAAGAACGTGCTGGGTTCCGGCATCGACATCGATATCCATAACGCACTCGGTGCCGGCGCCTATATCTGTGGCGAAGAAACCGCGTTGATGGAATCGCTGGAAGGAAAAAAAGGACAGCCGCGCTTCAAGCCGCCGTTCCCAGCTAATTTCGGCCTGTACGGCAAGCCGACCACGATCAACAACACCGAAACCTACGCGTCCGTGCCAGCGATCATCCGCAACGGCGGTGAGTGGTTCCTCAACCTGGGCAAGCCCAACAACGGCGGGCCGAAGATTTTCTCGGTGTCCGGCCATGTCGCGCGCCCGGGCAATTACGAGATCCGCCTGGGCACCTCGTTCGCCGACCTGCTGGAAATGGCCGGCGGCATGCGTGAGGGTCGCACGCTGAAAGCGGTGATTCCCGGTGGTTCCTCGATGCCGGTATTGCCGGGCGAGACCATGATGGGTTTGACCATGGACTACGACAGCATCCAGAAGGCCGGTTCCGGCCTGGGCTCGGGTGCGGTGATCGTGATGGACGACACCACTTGCATGGTGCGTGCCTGCCAGCGCATCGCGCGTTTCTATTACGCCGAATCCTGTGGCCAGTGCACGCCGTGCCGTGAAGGCACCGGCTGGATGTACCGCATGATCACCCGCGTCGTCGAAGGCAAGGCCACGCTGGAAGACCTCAACACCTTGAAGGCCTCCGCGGGCCAGATCGAGGGCCACACCATCTGCGCGTTCGGCGAGGCCGCGGCGTGGCCGGTGCAGGGCATGCTGCGTCATTACTGGCACGAGTTCGAGTACTTCATCCTCAACGGGCGCTCGATTGTCGATGACAAGTCGGGCCGCGTTGCCGTGGAGCAGGCCGCATGAGCGCCCAACCCGTGAATCCGAACCTCGCCCCCGACCACGTGACCGTCTTCATCGACGGCGTGGAACTGGCGGCACCCAAGGGTTCGATGATCATCCAGGCCGCCGACAAGGCCGGCATCCCGATCCCGCGTTTCTGCTATCACGACAAGCTGGCCATCGCCGCCAACTGCCGCATGTGCCTGGTGGAAGTGGAGAAGATGCCCAAGCCCGCGCCGGCCTGCGCCACGCCGGTGATGGACGGGATGAAGATCGCCACGCGCAGCGACAAGGCACTCAAGTCGCAGCGCAATGTGATGGAATTCCTGCTCATCAACCATCCGCTGGATTGCCCGATCTGCGACCAGGGCGGTGAATGCGAACTGCAGGACCTGTCGTTGGGCTACGGGCGTTCGGTGAGTCGTTTCCAGGAACGCAAGCGCGTGGTGCCCGACGAGGACATCGGCCCGCTGGTCGCCACCGAGATGACCCGCTGCATCCAGTGCACGCGCTGCGTACGCTTCACTGCGGACATCGCCGGCACCTACGAGCTGGGCGGCATGTACCGTGGCGAGAACCTGCAGATCGGTACCTACGACGGCAAGCCGCTGACCACCGAGCTTTCCGGCAACGTAGTTGACGTGTGCCCGGTCGGCGCGTTGACCAACAAGGTGTTCCAGTTCCGCGCGCGTCCGTGGGAGCTCACTGCGCGCGAATCGATCGGTTACCACGACGCGATGGGTTCCAACCTGTTCCTGCACGTGCGCCGCGGCGAAGTGCTGCGCAGCGTGCCGCGCGACAACGAAGCCGTGAACGAATGCTGGCTGTCGGACCGCGACCGTTATTCGCACCAGGGCCTGTACGCCGAAGATCGCGCGGTGAAGCCGCTGCAACTCGTTGATGGCGAGTGGCGTGAAGTGTCGTGGGCCGAAGGCCTTGCCGCCGCGGCCGAGATCCTGCGTGCGCACGAAGGCGACGATCTGGGGGTGCTGGCACACCCGGCGACTCCGAATGACGAAGGCAGCCTGCTCGCACGCCTCGCTGAAGGCTTGGGTAGCGGTAATCTCGATCACCGCATTTTCAACCGCGATTTCTCCGATGCCGCCGTCGCGGAACCGTTCGCCATGCCGCTGGCCGATATCGAACAGGCCGACGCAATCGTCCTGTTCGGCACCAACGTCCGCCACGAACTGCCGTTGCTGCACCAGCGCATCCGCAAGGCGAATACGCACCGCAATGCCAAGGTGTACGCAGTCAATCCGGTCGACTTCGATTTCGCTTTCTCGCTGGCAGGCAAGCAGATCGTCGCACCGTCCAAGCTCGCGAATGCTTTGGAAGATGCGACCCTGCTCGACGCCGTGAAGGGCGCGACGCGCCCGGTCTTGATCGTCGGTGCACTCGCTGAAAATCACCCGCAGGCCGCTTCCTTGCGCGCCGCTGCACGTAAATTTGCAGTCGCCACCGGCGCCGCACTGTGCCGCATTCCGCAAGGCGCCAACGCAGTCGGTCTTGCACGCCATGGCGTGTTGCCGGCCAAACGCGACGTCGCTGGCATGTTCGCCGAACCGCGTCCGGCCTATGTCATCTACGGCATCGAACCAGGCCTGGATTTCGCCGATGGCGCCGTGGCGCAGAAGGCATTGAAGGCTGCCAAGGTCGTGGCCTTCAGCCACTTCGCGTGCAAGTCCACTCGCAACGTGGCCGACGTGATCCTGCCGATTGGCGCGTTGCCTGAAATCGAGGCGACGCTGACCAACCTGGACGGTATCGACCAGCACACGCAAGCCGGCGGCAAGCTCCCGGGCGAAGCACGCGAAGGCTGGAAAGTCCTGCGCGCGCTCGGCGGCGAACTGCAGTTGCCTGCATTCGAGTTCACCGACCTCGCCGGCGCACGTGCGGCGGGTTCGGCTAACACGCCGAGCAGCATCGCGCGTTCCGTAGCCCCAGTCGCTGCAAACGAAGGCCTTGAGGTTGCTGCGACCGCTGCGATCTACCGCACGGATGGCGTGGTGCGTCGTGCAGAAGCCTTGCAGTCGCATCCGCTCAACACGGCCCCTTGCATCACGCTGAATCCTGTTGACGCCGAGGCGGCCGGGTTGTCGGACGGTGCGGTGGCGAAGGTCGGCTCACCTGATGGCACGGCTACCTTGCCGGTTGTCATCGACAAGGGCGTTGCACCAGGAACCGTCTGGATCGAAAGCGGCCACGGCGCGACTGCGCCCTTGGGTGCAGGTCGGGTCACGGTGGTGCGCGCATGAACGAACTGTTGATCAATGCCGTGAATCCGCTGCACGAATGGCTGCTCAGCCTGGGCGGCATCGGCGCGGTGCTGTGGATCGTGCTGAAGATCCTCGCTATCGCCGTGCCGGTGATCGTCGCCGTCGCGTTCTACGTGGTGTGGGAACGCAAGCTGATCGGCTGGATGCACGTGCGTCATGGGCCGATGTACGTCGGCATGGGCATCTTCCAGGCCTTCGCCGACGTGTTCAAGCTGCTGTTCAAGGAAGTCCTGCTGCCGGCCAAGGCACACAAGACGATGTACATCCTTGCGCCGCTGATCACGCTGGCACCTGCCTTCGCGGCGTGGGCCGTGGTGCCATTCGACGCCAAACTGGTGCTGTCCAATGCCAACGCCGGCCTGCTGTACCTGCTGGCCATGACCTCGCTGGGCGTGTACGGCATCATCATCGCCGGTTGGGCATCCAACTCGAAGTACGCCTTCCTCGGCGCAATGCGTTCGGCCGCGCAGGTCGTCAGCTATGAAATCGCGATGGGCTTCGCCCTGGTTGGCGTGCTGATCGCGGCGGGCAGCATGAACCTCAGCGCCATCGTCATGGCGCAGGCGGGAAATTCAGGTTTCCTGGAATGGTTCTTCATTCCGCTGTTCCCCCTGTTCATCGTGTACTGGGTGTCTGGTGTTGCCGAAACCAACCGCGCGCCCTTCGACGTGACCGAAGGCGAATCGGAAATCGTCGCTGGCCACATGGTGGAATATTCCGGCGCGGCGTTCTCGCTGTTCTTCCTGGCCGAATACGCCAACATGATCCTGGTCAGCTTCCTGGTGTCGCTGTTCTTCCTGGGCGGCTGGCTCAGCCCACTGCAGGGCTGGATCGTGGCGGACGTGTCGCCCTGGGTGAACTGGATCTGGCAGGGCGGTTGGCCGTGGCTGCTGCTGAAGGTGTTCTTCTTCGCCAGCGCCTTCATCTGGTTCCGCGCCAGTTTCCCGCGTTACCGCTATGACCAGATCATGCGCCTGGGCTGGAAAGTATTCATTCCGATCACCATCGCCTGGATCGCGGTGACGGCGTTGATGGTGTTTTTTGGCGTGATCGAGAAGGGCGTCTGAGTGATGAAGAAAGTAGTCCATTACTTGAAGAGCCTGATGCTGCTGGAACTGCTGGGCGGCCTGTGGCTGACCTTCAAGTACACCTTCAAGCCCAAGTACACCATGATGTACCCGATGGAGAAGTTCCCGCAGTCGCCGCGTTTCCGCGGCCTGCACGCGCTGCGCCGCTATCCCAATGGCGAGGAACGCTGCATCGCCTGCAAGCTGTGCGAGGCGGTGTGCCCGGCGCTGGCGATCACGATCGATTCGGAAAAGCGCGAGGATGGCACGCGCCGCACCACGCGCTACGACATTGATCTGTTCAAGTGCATATATTGCGGCTTCTGCGAGGAAAGCTGCCCGGTGGACTCCATCGTCGAGACGCACGTGCTGGAATACCACTTTGAAAAGCGTGGCGAAAACATCGTCACCAAGCCGCAGCTGCTGGCGATCGGGGATCGGTTGGAAACCGAGATCGCCGAGCGCCGCGCCGCCGACGCCGCCTTCCGCTGAGGTCATGATGGATCCGCTACTGATCTCCTTCTACGTATTCGCCACCATCGCGGTCATCGCCGCCGGTGGCGTCATCAGCGTGCGCAACCCGGTGCATGCGGTGCTGTTCCTCATCCTGACCTTCTTCTCCGTCGCCTGCACATGGCTGCTGGTGGGCGCGGAGTTCCTGGGCATCGCCCTGATCCTGGTCTACGTGGGCGCGGTGATGGTGCTGTTCCTGTTCGTGGTGATGATGCTGGACATCGATACCGTGAAGGTGCGCGAAGGCTGGATCAAATACTTGCCGGTCGGCCTGCTGGTCGCAGCGGTGATGCTGGCGCAGATCGTGGTGTTGATCGGGGTCAAGGCCAAGTCGATGGTGCCTTACGTCGCCAATGCTGCTTCGATCGCGGCGGATGATTCGAACACCACCTGGCTGGCGCGCTCGCTGTTTACCGAGTTCTTGCTGCCATTCGAATTCGCCGCGGTGATCCTGACCGTGGCGGTAGTGGTCGCGGTGATGCTGACCCTGCGGCGTCGCCAGGGCACCAAGCACCAGGATCCGGCCGAGCAGTCGCGGGTCAAGGCATCCGATCGCCTGCGCATGATCGACGTGCCGGTGGAAACGCCGGTGCGCGAGACCCTGGTCGTGCCGGTCGTGGTCGAAACCCCGGAGGTGAAGCCATGATCGCCCTGGGCCACCTGCTTGCGCTGGGCGCGGTGATGTTCTGCATCAGCGTCGCCGGCATCTTTCTGAATCGCAAGAACGTGATCGTGCTGCTGATGTGCATCGAGCTGATGCTACTGGCGGTGAACATCAACTTCGTCGCGTTCTCGCGCCAGTTCGGTGATCCCGCGGGGCAGATCTTCGTGTTCTTCATATTGACCGTAGCGGCCGCCGAGGCCGCGATCGGCCTGGCGATCCTGGTCACCCTGTTCCGCTCACGGCGCACGATCAACGTGACCGATATCGATACCTTGAAAGGCTGATGCACCGATGACGGGCATGGAAATCACACTCTCCAAGAACGTGCTGCTGGCCATCGTGCTCGCACCGCTATTGGGTAGCATCCTGGCGGGTTTCTTCGGTCGCCAGATCGGCCGCGCCGGCGCGCACTGGGTCACCATCCTGGGTGTTGCCGTCAGTTCCGCGCTCTCGTTCTGGGTGCTCTACCAGCTCGTGGGGCAGGGCGCTTCGCCGTTCAACCAGAACCTGTACACGTTCTTCCAGGTCGGTGGGCTTGAGGCACACGTCGGTTTCATGATCGACAACCTGACCGCGATGATGATGGTGGTGGTGACCTTCGTCTCCCTGCTGGTGCACATCTACACCATCGGCTACATGGCCGAGGATCCCGGTTACCAGCGCTTCTTCAGCTACATTTCGCTGTTCACCTTCAGCATGCTGATGCTGGTGATGAGCAACAACTTCCTGCAGCTGTTCTTCGGCTGGGAAGCGGTGGGCCTGGTGTCGTACCTGCTGATCGGGTTCTGGTTCAAGCGCCCGACGGCGATCTTCGCCAACATGAAGGCCTTCCTGGTCAATCGCGTCGGTGACTTCGGTTTCCTGCTGGGCATCGCGGCGGTGCTGGGCATGTTCAGTACGCTGGACTACGCCACGGTGTTCGCGAATGCACCCATGCTGGCCGGCAAGGTCGTGCAGATGTGGTCGGGTGCGATCAGCGTGTTCGGCATGACCTGGCAGGTGCTGGATGCGCCGGTCGTGTGGTCGGTCGCCAGCATCATCTGCATTTGCCTGTTCATCGGCGCGATGGGCAAGTCGGCGCAGGTGCCGCTGCATGTGTGGCTGCCGGACTCGATGGAAGGCCCGACCCCGATCTCGGCCCTGATCCACGCGGCGACCATGGTCACCGCCGGCATCTTCATGGTGGCGCGCATGTCGCCTCTGTTCGAATTGTCGGAGACTGCGCTGAATTTCGTGCTCTTCATCGGCGCGACCACGGCCTTCTTCACCGGCCTGATCGGTATCGTGCAGAACGACATCAAGCGCGTGGTCGCGTATTCCACGCTGTCGCAGCTTGGTTACATGACCGTGGCGCTGGGCGTGTCGGCCTACTCGGCGGCGGTGTTCCACCTGATGACGCACGCGTTCTTCAAGGCGCTGCTGTTCCTGGGTGCCGGCTCGGTGATCATCGCCATGCACCACGAGCAGGACATGCGCAAGATGGGCGGCCTGCGCAAGTACATGCCGATCACTTTCGTGACCATGTGGATCGGTACGCTGGCGTTGGTCGGTACGCCGTTCTTCAGCGGTTTCTATTCGAAAGACACCATCATCGAAGCCGCGGCGCACCACGCGCACGAGGGCGGCAACTGGATCGCGACCTACGGTTACTGGGCGGTACTGGGCGGGGTATTCGTCACCAGCTTCTACAGCTTCCGCCTGCTGTATCTGACTTTCCATGGCAAGGAGCGTTTCCGCGACGCCCATGCGGATCATGGTCACGGCCACGACGCGCATGACGATCACGCCCCTGAGAAGCACGCCCATGGCGAGCATGCGCACACCGACCATGCGCACGACGACCACGGCCACAATGGTGCGCATGAGCCGCACGAATCCCCTTGGGTAGTGACGGTGCCGCTGATCCTGCTGGCGATTCCGTCGGTGCTGATCGGTTTCTTCACCATCGGGCCGATGTTGTTCGGCACCACTTGGAATGGCCACCATGCCGAAGCCGGCATTCCGGGGCAGGCGCTGAACTTCTTCAGCGGCGCGATCAACTTCCTCGATCCGGCACGCGATACGGTGGCCCAACTGGGCGAGGAGTTCCACGGGCCCGTGAAGTTCGCGCTGCATGGCATGACCATGCCGGCGTTCTGGCTTGCGCTGGCTGGCTTTGTTGCGGCGACTGTCCTTTACGTCTGGTTGTCGCCCGAGTGGCCAGCACGCCTGCGCAACAGCCGCGTCGGTGCCTTCCTCGCCAACATCCTCGACAAGAAATACTGGATGGACAGCCTGTGGATCGGCGGATTTGCCGGCGGCGGCCTGGCGGTCGGTGATTTCTCCAACGCCATCGACAAGAAAGTCATCGACGGCGTCGCGGTCAACGGCAGCGCCAAGCTGGTCGACCTGGCTGCCAACCTGTTGCGACGTACCCAATCGGGTTTCCTCTACCACTACGCCTTCGCGATGATCCTCGGCCTGATTGCACTCCTGGCCGTGCTCATGACGTACTGGCGCTGACCTGACGGATACGAATCAAGTGTCGAACTGGCCCCTACTTTCAATCCTGATCTGGTTGCCCATGCTGGGCGGCGCGCTGATCCTTGCGATGGGCAACACCCGTCCCGAAGCGGCGCGCTGGACCGCGCTGGTGGTTGCGCTGCTCACCTTCGTCGTCAGCCTCGCCTTGTTGACGGGCGTGGACATGGCCAACCCCGGCATGCAGTTCATCGAACAGCACGCCTGGGTGCCGGCCTACAAGATCGGCTACAACCTGGGCGCGGACGGTATTTCCATCGCGCTGATCGTGTTGACCACGCTGACCACGGTGCTGGCGCTGGTTGGCGCCTGGGTGGTGATCGAGAAGCGCGTCAGCCAGTACTTCGCGGCGTTCCTGTTCCTGGAAGGCATGATGATCGGCGTGTTCGCCGCCACCGACGCGATGCTGTTCTACGTGTTCTTCGAAGCCATGCTGATCCCGATGTTCCTGATCATCGGCATCTGGGGTGGCCCGCGTCGCATCTATGCGTCGGTGAAGTTCTTCCTCTATACCTTCCTCGGCTCGGTGCTGATGCTGGTCGGCCTGGTCTACCTGTACCTGAAGGGTGGCAGCTTCCAGTTCGCCGACCTGTACCAGCTGCAGTTGAACGCGAAGGAACAGACCTGGTTGTTCTTCGCCTTCCTGGTCGCGTTCGCAGTCAAGGTGCCGATGTTCCCGGTGCACACGTGGTTGCCGGATGCGCACGTGGAAGCGCCGACCGCAGGCTCGGTGATCCTGGCCGCGATCATGCTGAAGATCGGCGGCTACGGCTTCCTGCGCTTCACCTTGCCGATCCTGCCGGATGCCGGCCACGAATGGGCCTGGCTGGTGATCACGCTGTCGTTGATCGGCGTGGTCTACGTGGGCCTGGTGGCGCTGGTGCAGGACGACATGAAGAAGCTGATCGCGTATTCGTCGGTCTCGCACATGGGCTTCGTCACCCTGGGCATCTTCATTTCCTTCGGCATGGTCCGTGACTTCGGCAACCTGGACGGTGCACGCCTCGGCCTGCAGGGCGCGATGGTGCAGATGATTTCACACGGCTTCGTCTCGGGTGCGATGTTCTCCTGCGTGGGCGTGCTGTACGACCGCATGCACACGCGCATGATCCGCGACTACGGTGGCGTGGCCAACGTGATGCCGTGGTTCGCGGTGCTGTTCGTGTTCTTCGCCATGGCCAACGCGGGCTTGCCGGGCACCAGTGGTTTCGTGGGTGAGTTCATGGTGATCGTGGCCAGCTTCCAGAAGCATCCCTACATCGCCCTGGTCGCGGCGACCACGCTGGTGATCGGCGCGGCGTACACGCTGTGGCTGGTCAAGCGCGTGATGTACGGCGAAGTGGCCAACGCGCACGTGGCCGAGCTGAAGGACATCAATGGCCGCGAGATATTGGTGCTGGGTGTGTTTGCCGTCGGCGTGCTGGCGATTGGTATCTGGCCCAAGCCGCTGACCGACCTGATGGAGCCCTCGATCGCGCAACTGGCGATGCAGCTCGCCAACAGCAAGCTGTAAGGAAGAACATGACCACGCCGACTCTCTCCGCCACCGCCGACCTGATGCCGCTCCTGCCGGAGCTGGTGCTGATCGCGGGCGCTTTCGCGCTGCTGATGCTGGACCTGTTCCTCGAGGACTCCCGCCGCGTCGTCACCCATGCCCTCGCACTGGCCGTGCTGGGCGTGGTGCTGGCCATGATCGCCTGCGGCACGGGCGGACATGGCACGGTGTTCAGCGGCATGTTCGTACGTGACGTGATGGCCGACGTGAGCAAGGTGGTGATCCTGCTGGTCAGCGCATTGTCGCTGCTGTATGCATGGCCGTACCTGCGCGAGCGCAACCTGTACAAGGGCGAGGTGCCGGTGCTGGTGCTGCTGGCCACGGCCGGCATGATGATGATGGTGTCGGCCGGCAACCTGCTGATGGTGTACCTGGGGCTGGAATTGCTGGCGCTGTGTTCGTACGGACTGGTCGCGCTCAATCGTGATGACGGCCTGTCGTCGGAAGCCGCGATCAAGTACATCGTGCTGGGCTCGCTGGCTTCGGGCTTGCTGCTCTACGGCATGTCGCTGGTCTACGGCGCCACCGGCACCCTGGATCTCGCGGGTATCCATGCGGCGTCCGTGCAAGTGGAAGACAAGGCGCTTTTGCTGACCGGCCTCGTGTTCCTGGTCGCGGGCATCGCCTTCAAGCTGGGCGCCGCGCCATTCCATATGTGGTTGCCTGACGTGTACCACGGCGCACCGACGCCGATCACGCTGTTCATCAGCGCCGGCCCCAAGCTGGCGGCCTTCGGCATGGCTTTCCGCCTGCTGGAAAATGGACTTGGGCCGATGTCCGGGCAATGGCAACTCCTGCTTGCCGGACTGGCCGCGGCCTCGCTCATCATCGGCAACGTGATTGCCATCGCCCAGACCAACCTGAAGCGCATGCTGGCGTATTCCACGGTCTCGCACGTGGGCTTCCTGCTGATTGGTTTGGCGGGTGGCGAAGAGCGCGGCTATGCGGCGGCGCTGTTCTACGCGATCAGTTATGCGCTGATGTCCGCGGCAGCGTTCGGCAGTATCGTGGTGCTGTCGCGGCAGGGTTTCGAGGCCGACAGGATCGACGACTTCAAGGGCCTCAACGCACGCAATCCATGGCAGGCCGGCCTGGTGCTGTGCGTGATGGCGTCGCTGGCAGGCGTACCGCCGTTCCTGGGCTTCTGGGCCAAGTTGCTGGTACTGGGTGCAGCGGTGGAAGCGGGCCTGGTGTGGTTGGCGATCCTAGGCGTGGTCTGCGCGGTGATCGGCGGCTTCTACTACCTGCGCGTGATCAAGGTGATGTATTTCGACGAGCCGGTTGGCGAATTGCCGCCGCCGCGCAAGGATCGCGTGGTCCCGATCGTGTTCGGGGTCAATGCACTGGCCTTGCTGGTGCTCGGCTTCTTCTGGAACCCGATCATCGCGTGGTGCCAACTGGCCTTTGCCTGAGTCGAAGTCGCTAGCGCAACGCAGCAACAAGCGGGCAGGGCAGCACCCATGTCAGCCGGATATTGGTTTGGCTTTATCCGGCATTTCAGCGTTTATCCGCGTCCAAACCAGCCTCTCGCGAAACACCGGATGCATCGCCAGCCACATGACGTGATCTGCTCGATGAAGCGCACGCGATCAGCCCGGGGTTGCATTACATTCCCCGGGCCACCATAATTCCGCTTCTGATGCGGGGTGGAGCAGTCTGGCAGCTCGTCGGGCTCATAACCCGAAGGTCGCAGGTTCAAATCCTGCCCCCGCTACCAAGCTTTTCGGTTTGTTTGGAAAACCTCTTGCAGAGGCTTTTTTAACGGCCAGGGCCTGGGCTCGTGAAGGCGCATGTTCCCGCCTGCACACCGGAATCCAGTGGTATCGGACAAGGGGCCCATCGGGGCCCTTTGTTGTTTCCGGAATGTGGATTCCTGTTTCCCAAGTCTTCCCCGCACTTTTCGAATCTGGCAAATCTCAGGCGAACCGTCACCACGTGAGCGACAAGGCAAAACAAATCGCGAACCTGCTGTCCCCGACCGTGCAGGCCCTGGGCCTGGAACTGTTGGGCGCGGAATACCTGCCGGCACCGGGCAGTGCCACGCTGCGCCTGTACATCGACGTGCCCGAGGCCGAGATCGCCACGCGCATGGTCGGCATCGAGGATTGCGAAACCGTCAGCCGTGAAGTCTCCGCGCAGCTCGACGTGGAAGACCCCATCACCGGCAACTACACGCTGGAAGTGTCGTCGCCTGGCATCGAGCGCCCCTTGTTCACCCTTGCGCATTTCGTGCGCCACCAGGGTGAATCAGTGAAAGCGACGCTGCGCTTGCCGCAGGAAGGTCGTCGTCGACTGCAGGGTTCCATCGTGCGCGTCGAAGGCGGCAACATCGTGTTCCTGGTCGACAACGCCGAAATGACGGTGGCGTTCGAGAACGTGGACAAGGCCAAGATCATGCCGGATTGGGTGGCGCTGGGGTTCGCGCCGCAGCCTAAGAAAGCCGGCCCGGCAAAGCCGGCCGCTGCCGCGAAAGCCGCCAAGGCTGCCGTCGCACCCAAGAAAACAGCGCCCGCCAAGAAAGCGGCGAAGAAAGCAGTCAAGAAAAAACCGGCCAAGGCATCGGCTTCCAAAACACCGGCCCCCAAGCAATCGGGCCAGGCAAAATCCAACCAACCGGCGGCCAAGCGGCCGCGCGCGGAGTAAACGATGAGTAAGGAACTGTTGCTGGTAGTGGATGCGGTCGCCAATGAGAAGGGCGTGCCGCGTGAAGTGATCTTTGACGCCATCGAAGCCGCACTGGCGTCGGCGGCCAAGAAGCGCTACCCCGACCAGGAAGTGCTGACCCGCGTCACCATCGACCACAAGACCGGCGAATACGAAACCTTCCGTCGCTGGGAAGTCGTCGCCGATGACGTAGTGATGGAATCCCCGGACTTCCAGATCCGCCTGATGGACGCCGAAGACGAAAGCGAAGGCGCCGAAGTCGGCGACTACATCGAAGAGCAGATCGAGAACCCCGACTTCGGTCGCATCGCCGCACAGGCCGCCAAGCAGGTCATCGTGCAGCGCGTGCGCGAGGCCGAGCGTGCCCAGGTCGTGGACGCCTGGAAGGATCGCATCGGCGAGCTGGTCACCGGCATCGTCAAGCGTGCCGAGCGCGGCAATATCTACGTGGACCTGGGCGGCAACGCCGAGGCCTTCATCCCCAAGGACAAGGGCATCCCGCGCGACACCCTGCGCGCCGGCGACCGCGTGCGTGGCTACCTGTTCGACGTGCGCACCGAGCCGCGTGGCCCGCAGCTGTTCATCAGCCGCGCCGCGCCGGAATTCATGATCGAGCTGTTCAAGCTGGAAGTGCCGGAAGTGGGCCAGGGCCTGGTCGAGATCAAGGCCTGTGCACGCGACCCGGGCGACCGCGCCAAGATCGCCGTGCTGGCGCATGACACCCGTACCGATCCCATCGGCGCGTGCATCGGCATGCGCGGTTCGCGCGTGCAGGCCGTCTCCAACGAGCTCAACGGCGAACGCGTGGACATCGTGCTGTGGAACGACAGCGCCGCCAATTTCGTCATCAACGCGATGGCGCCTGCGGAAGTGCAGTCGATCATCGTCGATGAAGAGAAGCACTCCATGGACCTGGCTGTCGCCGAAGACCGCCTGGCCCAGGCCATCGGCAAGGGGGGCCAGAACGTGCGCCTGGCCAGCCGCCTGACCGGTTGGCAGTTGAACGTGATGACCCAGGACCAGGTTGCCGCCAAGTCCGAGGGCGAGCAGGCCGTGGCCCGCCAGTTGTTCGTCGACAAGCTGGAAGTGGACGAAGAAATCGCCGCCATCCTGGTGGCCGAGGGCTTCAACACGGTTGAGGAAATCGCCTACGTGCCGGTCGGCGAGCTGCTGGCCGTCGAAGGCTTCGACGAAGACATCGTCGAAGAGCTGCGTTCGCGTGCTCGCGAGGCGCTGCTCAACGATGCGCTGGCCGAGGAAGAGGGCCTGGACGAGCACCAGCCGGCCGAAGACCTGCTGGCGCTGGAAGGCATGGACGATGAGACCGCCTACGCGCTGGCCAGCCATGGGGTTCGCACCAGCGAAGACCTGTCTGACCTGGGCACGGACGAAATCGTCGAATTCGGCATCGAGGGGTTGGACGAAGGTCGCGCGAAGGCGCTGATCCTGGCTGCCCGCGCCGAAGAGATCGCCCGTCTGGAACGCGGCGAATGAGCCAAGTATGAACGCCGCCCTGCAACATACAGGGCTAGAATCCGCGTTCCCTTCGCGCTAGGCGGGGGGCGCAAACGAAGGTCACAGGATCCGAATGACGCAGCAAACCACCATCCGCAAGCTCGCTGAACTGGTCAACACGCCGGTCGAGAAACTGCTTGAGCAACTGGCCGAGGCCGGCATGAGCTTCAGCGGTCCCGACCAGGTCGTGACCAGCATGGAAAAAGTGAAGCTGCTGGGCTTCCTGAAGCGCTCGCACGGCAAGGCCGACACGGCCGCCGACGACGCCGCGCCGAAGAAGATCACCCTGGCACGCCGCAAGGTGCAGGAAGTGACCGTCGCCGGTGGCCGCACCAAGACCACAGTCAACGTGGAGGTACGCCAGAAGCGTACTTACCTCAAGCCCGACGAAGTGCAACCGCCGCCCAGCGATGAGCGCGCCGATGCGCTGCGCAAGCTGGAGGAATCCAAGCAGCGCAACCTGGAAGAGCAGCAGCGCCTTGCGGAAACCGACAAGAAGCGCGCCGACGAGCGCGAACGCGCGCGTCTCGAGGAACAGGCGGCACGTGACGAAGCGGAAGCGGCCAGCAAGCAGGCGGATGCCGAGGCCGCGGCTGCGGCTTCTGGCGTGCCATCCACTGACGACGAGCCGGGCGCGGCACGTCCGGCGGCTGCCAAGACCGGCGGCCACCATGTACCCAAGCCGCCGGTACGCAAGGATCCGCCGCGTACCGACGACCGCAACGCCACCACCGCCAGCAAGCACAAGACCCGTGGTTCGCATGCCATGGTCGCGGGCGTGGAAGACGACGACAGCACCCAGCGTTTCGCTGGCCAGCTGCATCTCTCCGCCGCCGACCGTGCGCGCCGCACCACCTCGCGCGGCAAGCCCAAGCCCAAGCGTCCGCTGGAACAGGGCCGTCGTGGCAGTGGGGACCATGGTTTCGAGCGTCCCACCGCACCGGTAGTACGCGATGTCGCCATCGGCGAGACGATCACCGTGGCCGACCTGGCCCAGAAGCTGGCGCTGAAAGGCGGCGAAGTGGTGAAGGCGCTGTTCAAGATGGGCGTGATGGCCACCATCACCCAGAGCATCGACCACGACACCGCGGCACTGGTCACCGAAGAGCTCGGCCACAACGTGGTCCGGGCCGACAGTGGCGACGTCGAGGAGCACCTGATCGCGCACACCGAGGGCGAGCAGGGCGACCAGTCGCCGCGTCCGCCGGTGGTCACCATCATGGGCCATGTCGACCACGGCAAGACCTCGCTGCTGGACTACATCCGTCGCACCAAGGTCGCCAACGGCGAGGCTGGCGGCATCACCCAGCACATCGGCGCGTACCACGTCGAAACCGACAAGGGCGTCATCAGTTTCCTCGACACCCCGGGCCATGCGGCTTTCAGCCAGATGCGCGCGCGCGGCGCCAAGCTCACCGACATCGTGGTGCTGGTGGTCGCCGCCGATGACGGCGTGATGCCACAGACCATCGAGGCCGTGAAGCTGGCCAAGGCCGCCAAGGTGCCGTTGATCGTGGCCGTGAACAAGATGGACAAGAGCGATGCCGACCCGGGTCGCGTCAAGAACGAATTCCTGACCCATGACGTGGTTGCTGAAGAGTTCGGCGGCGACACCCAGTTCGTCGAGCTGTCGGCCAAGACCGGTGCCGGCGTGGACAACCTGCTGGATTCCATCCTGCTGCAGGCCGAAGTCCTTGAGCTGAAGGCTTCCCACACCGGCCGCGCCAGCGGCGTGGTCATCGAATCCTCGCTGGACAAGGGCCGCGGCCCTGTAGCGACGGTACTGGTGCAGCAAGGCCAGTTGAAGAAAGGCGATTACCT
>Ga0075160_10000004_pt1 | contig 132565 bp, 123 predicted proteins | sample JI91814C2DNA_FD_70969 | JGI IMG/M metagenome (GOLD analysis project Ga0075160, IMG submission 70969) | Wastewater effluent complex algal communities from Wisconsin, to seasonally profile nutrient transformation and Carbon sequestration -... | ecosystem: Engineered > WWTP > Effluent > Algae... | reverse complement strand
GAGCGCATCGAAGTGCTGCGCGGCCCGCAGGGCACGCTGTACGGCAAGAACACCATTGGCGGCGCGATCAAGTACATCTCGCGCGGCCTGCCGCAGGAAACCGACGGCTTCGCTTCCATCACCGTCGGCAATTACAACCAGCTGGATGCCAAGGCGGCCATCGGCGGCGAGATCGGCGGCAAGGACAGCGGCCTGCGCGCCCGCGTGGCCGTGGCCAGCATGAACCGCGATGGATTCGGCGAGAACCTCATCAACCAGCAGGAGGTCAGCGACAAGGAAATCAACGCGATGCGCTTCCAGTTGGGCGCCTATTCGCAGGATGATTTCGACGTGCAGTTCGCCATCGACTGGATGGACGACAAGTCCGGCGTGCGTGGCGCCAAGATGCTCGCCGCCAACCCGCTGGCACCGGCGTATCCGCCGCTCGACAGCCCGTTCGATATCCGCAGCGGCATGCCCAACGTCAACAACACGGTGATGAAAGGTGCGTCGATGGCGGTGAACTGGCGCCCGAATGACGATTGGGCATTCAAGTACGTGATCGCCAAGCGCGAGTCCGATACCGAAACCAACATCGATTTCGACACCACGCCGCTGAAACTGGTGGACGTGCGCGCGTTCTACAGCGATCAGCAGGTCAGCAACGAACTGCAGGCGAACTACGATGCGGGCGGTGCTGCGCGCGGCGTCATGGGCCTGTACTTCTTCAACGGCGACGCCGGTGGCCAGGTGCTCAACTGGTTCTCCAACCCGTTGGCCGCCCCATCGCTCACCAACCCGCTGTTTGGCGATACGCAGGGCTATGTCAACACCAAGAGCATGGCGTTCTATGCAGACTGGACCTTCGACCTCGGCGAAAAATGGAAGCTGGACGTGGGCGCGCGCTATACCGATGAAGACAAGCACGCGGTCGCGCTGAACCGCTTCTACCTGACCAATGAATACATCACGGCGTGGGGAACCGCGGCCAACTTCGACAAGACGGTCAACTTCAAGAATGTTTCGCCCAAGGTGTCCCTGGACTATCAGGTCAATGACGACATCATGATCTACGGTCTTGCGTCACGCGGCTTCAAGTCCGGTGGCTACAACATCCGCGCCAACACCACGGCGGTACCGCGTTCTGGCGAACCGTTCGACGACGAGAGCGTCGACAGCTTCGAGATCGGCAGCAAGATGGCGTTCTTCGACCAGCGCCTGTTCCTGAACCTGGCCGCGTTCCACAACATCTACAAGGACATCCAGCTGTCGGTGTTCACTTCGTACACCTTGCCCAACAATACCCAGAGCTTCTTTGGCGACTTCACCAACGCCGGCAAGGGCACGGTCAACGGCGTTGAAGCCGAATACCAGTGGCTGCCGACCGAGAACTGGCTGATCAGCGGCAACCTGGCGTGGCTGGATGCCAAGTACGATGAATTCATCACGTCGGGCGTCAATGTCGCGGACAGCCAGCGTTTCACCAACGCACCGGAATTCTCCGGCGCACTGAACGTCGAATACCGCACGGCGCTGGCCAACGGCGGCAACCTGTCGGCGCGCGTCGGCTATTCCTACCAGGCCGAAGTGTGGCCCACGACCGACCTGAGCCCGGCGATCCGCCAGGATGGGTATGGCCTGATTGGTGCAGGCGTGATCTGGAAGATCGACGACGCGTGGTCGCTGTCCTTGCAGGGCAGCAACCTGGCCAACGAGGAATACCGCACCACCGGCTACAACATCGCCGCCTACGGCGTGCTGACCGGCTTCTACGGTCCGCCGCGCCAGTACTCGCTGACCGCGCGTTACGATTTCTGATCGGCCACGCGTCATCGTGCAACCCCACGCGACGGCGGGCGAAAGCCCGCCGTCGCTGCGTTATGCTCCACGCATCCTGTAGGAGCTGCGCAAGCTGCGACCGGGTGTCCCGGCCTGGATGAATTGTCCGCAGGCCGATAGTGTTCGGTCGCAGCTGGCGCAGCTCCTACAATGCAATTCGCAGACATGACCATGCCAACCGATAGCGCCCTCGCATGCTGAGTTTCTGGACCGTCGCCCTGGCCAGCCTGCTGTGGCTGGCGCTGATGTTCGGCACGGCCCTGTATGGCGAACGCCATCCCACGCTGTTCGCGCGCCATTGGCGCCACGTCTATTCGCTGTCGCTGGCGGTGCACTGCACCTCGTGGACGTTCTACGGCACCGTGACCCAGGCCGCACGCTATGGCTGGCCGCTGCCGCCCACCTTCCTCGGCGCCATCCTGTTCTACGGGTTGGCCGTGGCCTTCATGGTGCGGCTGATCAAGCTGGCGCGCGAAACCAACGCGACGTCGTTGGCCGACCTGATCGCCACGCGCCTTGGAAAAGATGCCTGGCTGGCGGCCACGGTCACCCTGGTCGCGGCATTGGGTTTGATTCCCTACATCGCGCTGCAGTTGAAGGCGATCGCGATGAGCTTCGCCACCTTGACGGCCGACGCGGGAGAAGTCGCGGCGGCGGTGCCGGCCTGGCGCGACAGCGCGCTGTACGTGGCGCTGGCGATGGCGCTGTTCGCCATGTTGTTCGGCACGCGCCGTGCGAGCGCGGCCGAACACAACCGCGGCCTGGTGCTGGCGATGGCGTTCGAGTCGCTGTTCAAGCTGCTGGCGATGCTGGCGCTGGGTGCCTTCGTCTGGTTCAGCCTGGACTCCCTGCCCGTCGCCGCCGTGTCTGCCACGCCGCTGGAGCCGGTAGGTGGCTTTGCGCCACTGGTGCTGCTGGGCGCCTTGGCCATGTTCATCCTGCCGCACCAGTTCCACGTGGCGGTAGTGGAATGCCGCGACGACCGCGACGTGCGCACGGCGCGCTGGCAGTTTCCGCTGTACCTGATCCTGATCGCGCTGCCGGCCTTGCCGCTCGCACGTGCCGGCACCGCCTTGCTCGGCGACAGTGTCCCGTCCGACATGTATGCGCTTGCGCTGCCGTTCTCGCAGGGGAACAGCGGCATTGCCTTGTTCGCCTTCCTCGGTGGATTGAGTGCTGCCACCGGCATGGTGGTGGTGAGCACGCTCACCCTCAGTTTGATGATCGGCAATCACTGGTTCGCACCCGGCTTGCTGCGCAGTGCGTGGTCGCGCGACAAGGGCGGCGATCGCCGCGGCGACCTGCTGCTGCTGCGTCGCGTCGGTATCCTGGTGATCATGCTGCTGGCCTGGGCGTACAGCCGTTTGAACAGTGGCAGCGAGGCGCTGGCCGACATCGGTGCCGTGTCGTTCTCGGCACTCGCAACGCTGGCACCTGCGCTAGGCTTCGCGGTGTGGCGACCGCAGACGCCGCCGCGCGCCGCGATCATCGGCATCGTCGCCGCGTTCGCCACGTGGGCATGGGTGATCCTGGTGCCGATGGTGGCGGTGATCTCCGGCAACGAACCGGCATGGATACAGCAGGGGCCGTTCAGCCAAGCGTGGCTGTCGCCGCATGGATTGTTCGGCCTCACCGGTTGGAGTCCGCTCGGTCGCGGCGTCGGCGCCAGCCTGTTCATGGGCATCGTCGTGACCTTGTTGGCGACCGCGCTGCGTCGTGAAACGCCTTACTACGCCGGACGCAATCTCGACAGGCAGGCATTGCGTGACGCGGGCTTGCGCTTCCTTGCGCGTGAACGCGTGGATCAATTGCTGGAAGGCGCGCCCGCCACTGGCCCGGTGACTGCACTTACCGAGTCACGCATGGAACGCGAACTTTCCGCGGTGCTGGGTTCCGCGTCCGCTCGCCTGCTGTTGAACGCGGCGCGCCGTGAAAGTGGCGAGCTGGATGCGGTCGCGGCCATCGTCGGCGAGGTGTCGCAGGACCTGCGCTTCAACCAGCAGGTGCTGGAAGCCGCGCTGCAGAACATGAGCCAAGGCATCAGCGTGGTCGATCGCGAGCAACGGCTTGTTGCATGGAACCGGCGCTACGTGGAGCTGTTCGGCTTCTCTGACAGCTTGCTGCAGGTGGGCCGTCCCATCATCGACCTGACCCGGTGGGCGCTGGCACGCATGCCGCATCGTGGCAATGACGAAGCGGCCCTGCAGCGACGCATCGCCTATATGCGGGCCGGAACGCCGCATCTCACCGAGCGCGTGTTTCCGGATGGCAGCATCGTCGAGATCCGTGGCAATCCCATGCCGGGCGGCGGCTTCGTGGCCACCTACACCGACGTCACCGCATCACGCCAGGCCGAACGCAACCTCAAGCAGGCCAATGAAACGCTGGAGCAGCGCGTGGTGGATCGCACTGCGTTGCTGGAAACCGCCAAGCGTGAAGCCGAACACGCCAACGACGCCAAAAGCCGCTTCCTCACCGCCATCGGCCACGACCTGTTGCAGCCATTGCATGCTGCGCACCTGTTCACCGATGCGCTGTCACAACAACTTCCCGACAGCCACCAGCGCCAATCGGTGCAGCAGATCCGCGGTGCACTGGATTCCACCACCGACCTGTTGACCGGCTTGCTCGACATGTCGCGACTGGAAGCCGGAGGACTGGTGCCGGAACCGCGTGATTTCCCGCTCAGCGAAGTGCTGGAGCCGCTGGTGTCGGAATTCCGCGTGCTTGCCGGCGAGCATGGACTGTCGTTTTCCTGCGTGGCCACGTGCGCATGGGTGCACACCGACCCGCAACTGCTGCGCCGCATCCTGCAGAACTTCCTGGCCAATGCCGTGCGCTACACGCACGCGGGCGGCATCCTGCTGGGCGTGCGCCGGATCGATGGCGGCGTGCGTATCGAGGTGCACGACACCGGGCCGGGCATCGAGTTGGCGGAGCAACGCGTGATCTTCGAAGAGTTCCGACGTGGGGAAGGTGCGAGCGGGCAGGGCCTGGGCCTGGGGCTTTCCATCGCCGACCGTATCGCGCATCTGCTGGCTGCGCCGCTGTCCCTGCGCAGCCAGCCCGGGCGCGGTGCGGTGTTTTCAGTAACGTTGCCGTTGGTGCAGCGGCCTCATTCCAGCCAGTCGCCTGCCTTCGGCAAGGTGGGTCTGTCGGGTCGTCGCGTGCTGGCACTCGACAACGACCGTGCCGCCCTGGAAGCGCTACGCCAGGTGCTCACAGGCTGGGGGTGCGACGTGAGGGTGGCGCGAAGCGGCGAAGAAGCTGCAGGTCTATTGGCCAGGTCGACGGCCGACCTCTGGTTGTTCGATTACCACCTCGATGACGGTGATACCGGCGTGGCCGTGGCGCAGCGGTTGATGGCGCGTTTCGGCACGGTGCCGTGCCTGATCCTGAGCGCCGACCAGACGTCTGCCGTGCGACAGGCAGTGAACGAAGCCGACTTGCCCCTGCTGGCCAAGCCGGTACGACCCTTGGCCCTGAAGTCGGTGCTGGACAGACTGCTCGCCGCCCGCACGCTGTGAGGGTGTGTTCGTAGGAGCGACGTGAGTCGCGACCGGAATAAGAAAACATTGGACACGGATCAGAGCGGATAAATGCGGAATAGAAAAGCTTTATCAAATTTTATCCGCTCTGATCTGCGTCCAGAATTTCCTTTTTTTTATTCGGTCGCGACTCACGTCGCTCCTACGATCGCTCGCGTGGCGACTAGAATGGGCAGACTTACACTTGGGTCGATCGTCCATGCCTTATACCCCTATCGTCGCCACGCTCGGCTATGTGCTGTCACCTGATCGCACGCAGGTGTTGCTGATCCATCGCAATGCGCGTGCGGACGACCAGCACCTGGGCAAGTACAACGGCCTGGGTGGCAAACTGGAGCCGGACGAGGACGTGGTGGCTGGCATGCGTCGCGAGATCCATGAGGAAGCCGGCATCGACTGCACAGCGCTGTCCCTGCGCGGCACCATCAGCTGGCCCGGCTTCGGCAAGCAGGGTGAGGACTGGCTGGGTTTCGTGTTCGTGGTGACGGAGTATTCGGGCACGCCTTTCGGCAGCAATCCCGAGGGCACGCTGGAGTGGGTGCCAGTGGCGGACATCCTGCAATTGCCGCTGTGGGACGGCGACCGTCATTTCCTGCCGCTGGTGTTCGACGATGACCCGCGCAGTTTCCATGGGGTCATGCCGTATCGGGATGGCAGCATGGTGTCGTGGAATTTTTCCAGGGTGTAGCGCAGGCCTGGCTCAGTCCTGGGTTTCCATCTGTCGCGCAGGGTCGCTCAATTCCAGTTCGCGCAGGATGACGCCGGCCTGGGTGCGGTTGCGCACGTCCATGCGTTCGAAGATGGCGGTCAGGTGTGCTTTCACCGTGCGTTCCTGCACGTCCAGGCGGTCAGCGATCTGCTTGTTCAACAGGCCTTCGGCGACCAGGGTCAAAACGCGGAACTGCTGTGGCGACAGGCTGGCCAGGCGCGCGGCCAGTTCACGGTCGTGTTGCGACGATTGCGAACGCGCCACCGAAGCGCGCAGCGACGAAGGCAGCCACTGCTCGCAGGCCAGCACGCTGCGGATCGCTTCGCGCAGTTCGTCCAGCCCGGAACTTTTGGGCAGATAGCCCGCAGCCCCGTGGTCCAGTGCGCGGCGCACCACGCGCGGGTCGTCATTGGCGGAGACCACGACCACGGCCACTTCCGGGTACTGCGCGCGTATCGCCGCCAGTCCGGCCAGGCCATGGTTGCCCGGCATGTGCAGGTCGAGCAATACCAGGTCGATGTCCGCGTGCGTTTCCAGCGCATCAAGTACACCGTCCAGTGATTCGGCTTCCAGCACCGAGAGATCCGCCACGGCATCGGCGGCCGCGCCGCGCAGTGCGGCGCGGAACAGGGGATGGTCGTCGGCGATCAACAGCTTGGGCATGCAGGAAAATCCAGTTCCGTGGCCCGGTTGCGGGTGGGGTAGGGAACCCTAGCAGCATCCGGCCCACGATGCGTGGTACCAAAGTACGATGACATGGCGGGTGGGGCAGGGTAGCGTGCAGGCATGAACAAGACTCCGTCCCTGCGCCTCATCACCGTCCTGCTGGCCTGCCTGCTACCAGCTGCATGCAGTACCTCATCCAGCCTCACATCAGCCAACCGCAGCGTGTCGAAGGAGGGCGCGATGATCGAACCACAGCGCGAGACCGCCCATCGCGGCAGCGATGACTTGCTCACGGCCGGGCTGGGACTCGACGGACTGCGCGCGATGGCGCCACCGGCGTTCGCCGACGCCGCCAACCCGACCGCGGAAGAGCTGCGTCGGCGTGCGTTCTGGAACAACTGGCGCGGCATCGCCGACCTGTCGTTGACTGGCGGCTACGGCCAGGCGTACGGCAGCGTGGCCAACGTGCCGGGTCGCGAATACACCGCGTTCGCCAAGGTCGACGGCGCCAGCCAGCCGCACCGCGTACTGGTGCAGGTGCCGGACGATTTCGACCAGAAGAAGCGCTGCGTGGTGGTGACGGCGTCTTCCGGTTCGCGTGGCATCTACGGTTCCATCGCCGTGGCCGGAGCCTGGGGTTTGCCGAAGGGCTGTGCCGTGGCTTACACGGACAAGGGCGCGGGCACGGATTACTACGACATCGATACGCACACCGGCGTGCGCCTTGACGGTACGCGCGGCGCACTGGGTGAGGAACTCGCCTTCATGCCCGAGGTGCCGGTTGGCATGTCGGGCGTGGCGTTCAAGCATGCGCATTCGGGCGACAACCCCGAAGCCGACTGGGGCCAGCATGTGCGACAGGCGGCGGAGTTCGCGCTGTCCGCGCTCAATCGCGCCTACCCGCAGGCCAAGTCCTTCACCTTCGACAACACGCGCGTGATCGCCGTGGGTATTTCCAATGGTGGCGGTGCCGTGCTGCGTGCAGCGGAGCTGGACGGCGAGTGGCTGGATGCAGTCGTCGCTGGCGAGCCCAACGTCTACCTGCAAGGCCCCGGCAGCCGCACGCTCTACGACGTGGCCACCGAAGCGGCGCTGTTGATGCCGTGCGCATTGCTGCACCTGCCTGCGGAATCCTTGCCGCAGCCGCCGCTGCGTGCGCAGGTCGAGCCGCTGTGGGCCGGACGCTGCGCCACGTTGAAGTCCGCGAAACTGGTCACAGGCGAAGATACCAAGGCGCAGGCCAAATCCGCCTACGACCAGTTGCGTGCCAATGGCTGGACCGACGAGGCCTTGACCGCAGGCGCACTCAGCGTGGGTTTCGATCTGTGGCGCGCGGTTGCGGTGACCTACGCCTCGGCGTATTCGCGGGCGGGGCTCGGCGCGCACCCGTGCGGGTATTCGTTCGCGGCACAGAACCCGGATTTTTCGTCGCGTGAAGCCACCGCCGCGGAACGCGCGGCCTGGTTTGCCGACGGCAGCGGTATTCCGCCAGGCGTGGGCGTCGGCATCGTCGATGCGCTGATGGCCGCACCGGATTACACGCTGCCGGGCCTGCAGTGCCTGCGCAACCTGCTGGACCAGCGTGGTGACAGTGATTTCCGGCAGGGGCTGGCGAAGACCGAGGCTGCGCTGCCGCGCAAGGGTTTGCCCGTAGTGGTGATCCACGGCCTGGATGACGGGCTGGTGCCACCGGCTTTCACCAGCGCACCGTATGTCGTCGCCTCGCAAGCCGCAGATCGTGACGTCAGCTACTGGCAGGTGAAACACGCCCAGCATTTCGACGGCTTCCTGGCATTGCCAGCGTATGGGGCACGCTACGTGCCCATGCTGCCGTACATATATGCCGCGCTGGACCAGGTGTCGGCCAAGCTGGATGGCAAGGGCAAGCTGCCGGGCGATGCGGTGATCACGCCCGTGCTGCGTGGCGCGGGTGCGGTCGAATTGAAGCAACTTGCGATTCCTGCGCCGCGCTAGGAAACCGTTTCAGTCACATGGGAATGCCGTTGTGGGTGGGGCTTCAGCCCCGACGCTTGCAGGAAATAGAGCGTCGGGGCTGAAGCCCCTCCCACAGTAGCCCCAGCCTTTCCCCAATATTCCGGCTTGCGGCCTTCACGCCCATGCTGGCAGTCTGTCGGTCCCGCAACGCACCGGAATCGACATGCCACGCCATTTCTCCATGCTGCGCGAATTCCACCTGGCCGACTGGTTCACCCTGGCCAATGCGTTCTGCGGCACCGGTGCGATCTTCGCGGCCATGCGCTTCCTTCACGAAGGCAACGTGCGCGACCTGTTGATCGGCATGGCGTTGATCCCGTTGGCCTTCATCTTCGATGCCTTGGATGGCCGCATCGCGCGCTGGCGCAAGTCCTCATCCACGTTGGGCCGTGAACTGGACTCGCTGGCCGACGTGATTTCCTTCGGCGTGGCACCGGCGGCGCTGGCCTATGCCTGCGGCATGCAGGGTGGTTGGGACTGGTTGATCCTCAGCTACTTCGTCTGCTGCGGCGTCAGCCGCCTGGCCCGTTACAACGTCACCGCCGAGCAACTGTCGGGCGAAGACGACAAGGTCAAGTATTTCGAAGGCACGCCCATTCCCACCAGCCTGGCGCTGGTCGTCGTATTGGCGGTCGCGGCCAGCACGGGCAATATTGGTGAATCGTTGTGGTTTGGCTCGGTCAAGCTGGGGCCATGGCTGTTGCACCCCTTGGTGCTGATGTTCGCGCTGTCGGGCTCGCTGATGATCAGCAAGACCCTGCGCATCCCCAAGCCTTGAGCCAGTGGCATGCACCCGTTGCCTGACGGGCATTGCCTGATAGGAGCAGGCAACCTGCGATTGCTATGATCGGCGCATCAGCAAGGGAGGGTGACCATGTTCAATCCAGGCTTTGGTGGCGGTACGGGCGATTTCGAGGGATTGTCCCGGCAATACTGGAGCGCATGGGGCGAGGCCATGCGCCAGGCCGGCGTGAGCGCAGGGGTCATTCCGCAGCCGCGTTCGCACTGGCAGCAGGCAGTCGACTGGTGGTCGCAGTTGTTGCCGGGCGGGCCAAGCCAGGCCAACGACGCCGTGAGCCGCTTCAACCAGCAGGCGCGTGACTGGTACGGGCAGATGCAGCAGGTAGCGGCGCAGTTCGCTGGCCAGGACAGCAGCCCGGCCGATGTCAGCCAGGCGTGGCGCGATGCGATTGGTGCCAATGCGCTGGGCGGATCAGCCAGCAATCCTTTCGTGGACATGTTCAAGCACATGCGTGGCCCGGGCGCGCATGGCATGGAAGAGTGGCTGGAACAGGTGCAGCCTTGGCTGGAAGGCTTGCAGCAACAGGGCCAGCGCTGGCAGCAGATGCCGGCCTTCGGCCAGTACCGTGAGCACCAGGAACGTTGGCAGGCATTGCAACTGGCGCTGCAGGAATACCAGCGTTGCAACAGTGAACACAACCAGCTGATGGCCCGTTGCATGCAGCAGGCCTTCGAGGTGTTCGAGGGCAAGCTGGCCTCACACGAAGAGCCGGGACGCCAGATCGCAAGCGCACGCGCGCTGTTCGACCTGTGGATCGATGCGGCGGAAGAAGCCTATGCGCAGGCCGCGTTGTCGGAAGAATTCCGCCACGCGACTGGCGCGCTGACCAATGCGCAGATGCGCCTGCGTGCGGCCATCCAGTTGGAGGTCGAGCACATGACCGGTCTGCTGGGCATGCCCACGCGCACCGAAATTGATTCGGCGCATCGCAAGATCGCAGACCTGGAGCGGGCATTGCGCCGCGCGGGTGCTGCGTCGCGCCAGCCGCGTCCTGTGTCGCAGCCGGTGCGGAAAGCCGCCGAACCCGCGATGCCTGCCGAATCTGTAGTGGAAGCGGCGAAAGCGCCAACCGCGCGTAAACCCCGCAAGGCCGCGAAGACGCGCAAGCCCGTCGCACGCAAGCCCGCACGCAAGCCATCGGTCACCGTGAAGTCTGCACCCAAGCGGGCAGCCAGCAGCAAGCTGGCGTCCAAGCGTGCGCCGGTAAAAGCCGCACCCGTGAAGAAGAAGCCGACGACCGCCAAACCCGCTCCAGCCAAACCCGTTCCAGCCAAGACCGCAAAGGCCAAGCCTGCGGTCAAGAAAGCCGCTCCCGGGATCGCAAAGAAGTCTGCCAAGCCGGTAGTTCGCAAGCCGTCAGCCAAGACCGCGAGCAAGCCCGCGGCCAAGGCCATTGCAAAGGCGGCCACGCCACCGTCGCCCTCCGCCAAGGTGGTGTCGATGAAGGATTGGGTGGCGCGGTATGCGGCTGGCAACACTCCCGTGGCGCCAGAGGCGTCAAGGCAGAAGGGCGGCAAGAAAGGAGCGCGTAAATGAACGGACCCCTCAATATTTCCCCGCAGGCGTTGGCACAGGAAGCCATCACGATGCAGCAGAAGTTGGCTGCCGGACTGCAGACCTTGCCGGACGTGGACGACGTGCACTACGGTGCGACCCGCAAGGAAGAAGTCTGGCGCGACGGCAAGGTGGTGTTGTACCGCTTCGTCGGTGAGTACGCGCCGACCGCGCGCGTACCGTTGCTGATCGCCTACGCACTGGTCAACCGGCCGTACATGGTGGACTTGCAGTCGGACCGTTCACTGGTCAAGGGCCTGCTCGCGCGCGGCGAAGACGTGTACATCCTGGATTGGGGCTATCCCGACCGCTCCGATCGCTTCCTGATGCTGGACGACTACATCAACCGTTTCATCGACGGTGCCATCGACCATCTGCGTGAGCGTTTCGGTCTGAATGCGGTGAACCTGCTCGGCATCTGCCAAGGCGGCGCGTTCTCGCTGTGCTATGCCTCGCTGCATCCGGAGAAGGTCAAGAACCTCATCACCATGGTCACACCGGTGGATTTCCACACCCCGGACAACATGCTGTCCAACTGGGCACAAGAGATCGACGTGGATCTGTTCGTCGATACGCTGGGCAACGTGCCCGCGGACCTGATGAACTCGAGTTACCTGATGTTGAAGCCGTTCCGGTTGCACTTGCAGAAATACGTGGGCCTGATCGACATCCTCGATGACAAGCACGCGATCGAGGATTTCCTGCGCATGGAGAAGTGGATTTTCGATTCGCCCGACTTGGCGGGCGAAGCGTTCCGCCAGTTCATGAAGCAGTTCTACCAGGGCAACGGCTTCGTCAACGGCGGCATCGAAATCGATGGCGAAGCGGTCGACCTGGGCTTCGTCGACATGCCCATCCTCAACATCTTCGCCGAGCAGGACCACCTGGTGCCGCCGGACGCATCACGCGCGCTGCAGAAACTCGCAGGCACCCGCGACTACACCGAGCTGAGCTTCAAGGGCGGGCACATCGGCATCTATGTCTCCAGCCGCGCGCAACGCGAAGTACCCACGGCGATCCATGAATGGTTGGCCAAGCGTTCCCGGTAATTGGTTTCCCGGGATCGGTTTGCGTAGGAGCGACGTGAGTCGCGAAACCATCGCTGGCGTGGTCAGTGGAATGGATATGAAGACCTTGTATGGCTTGATTCTGTTGCTCGCTATTTCAGGAGTAGCTTTGGCTGCTCCCAGTCCAAAAGCCAAGGCGGAGATTGCCGGCTTGATGGAAGCGCTGGGCAAATCCGGTTGCCAGTTCCAGCGCAATGGCGACTGGCATGATGCGACGCAAGCCCGCGCGCACCTGCAGCGCAAATACGACTATCTTTTGAAGAAAGACATGGTGGATACCAGCGAACAGTTCATCGAGCGCGCCGCCAGCAAGAACAGCCTCAGTGGCCGTGCCTACCGGGTCAGGTGTGCAGGCAAAGAACTGGATGCGGCTGCCTGGTTCGGCGAGCAATTGCGGCGCCTCCGCCAAGCCGGCACGACGGCACGTTGACGCGCTAGACTCCGCAAAACCCACCTGAGGAACCGAGATGAACCAGGCAACGCCACTGGCCCGCTCACGCAATGACCGCATGATCGCCGGCGTGATCGGCGGAATCGCCAAGCGACTGGGCTGGGGTTCCACCCTGCTGCGCGTGATCTTCGTGATCGTGTCGATTGCGTCGGCCGGCTTCCCTGGAATGCTGATCTACCTGATCCTGTGGCTGTTGATGCCCTCCGAGCAGGATTGATCGCCGGTGCAGCGGGTAGGGCAGTACGCCGCGTGGTTGCTGGGGATGCTCTGGACCCTGCCCAACACCGTCGCCGGATTGATCGCAGGTGGGGTGGGGATGCTGTTCGGCGCGAAGCCCCGCCTGAGCAAACGCGACTTCGCACTGGTGTTCCACTATTGGCCCTGGGGTCCAGGCGGTGCAATCACGCTCGGCAATACCATCCTGCACACGGGCAGCACGCTTGATTCGGATTGCGTGACCTATGAACATCGTGCGGGCCGCTGCGAACATCCTCCAATCAAGATCGGCGACCACGAACGCGCCCACGTCTACCAGTACATGGTGCTTGGGCCGCTGTTCCTTCCGGTTTACCTGCTGTGCGGCGGAGTAAACGTGCGCAATCCATTCGAGCGCGCGGCTGATCGCTATGCGTTGACTGGCAAGGGCTGGTGGCCTTGAGAACGCATTGCCAATCGTTCGCCACGAAGCGCTAACGATCCAGGCGTCGGAACGAGAACAATTCGGTCAGTGGATGCTTGCGCTTCTCGATCTGCGCACGCAGCAAGCCGGCGCCCAGCATGCTGTAGGTAATGCCGTTGCCGCCGTAGGCCATGGCGAAATGCACGCGCGGCCCGTGCTGGGCATGCGCTCCGAAGAACGGCAGTCCGTCCTTGGTTTCAGCGAACGTGCCGGCCCAGGAGAAGGCAGGCTTGAAGGGCAGGGCTGGGAACAGATGTTCGACTTTCTTCTGCAACGAGCGCGATTTCTTCTCCACCCGGGCGTCCCGCCTGGCCGGGATATCCACGCTGTCGTCCTCGCCGCCCACCAGCAGGCGACCGTCGCCGGTGCTGCGCATGTAGAGGTAGGGGCGCGCCGATTCCCAGACCATGGTGTCTTTCAACGGGCCAAGTGAGTGCACGTCGATCGGATCACTGATCCAGGCATAGCTGCTGCGGTTGCGCGCAACTTTCTGCTTGAGCCAGTGCTGGCTGGCATAGCCCGCGGCCAGTATCAGGTGGTCCGCGCGGACGGTATGTCCTTCCGCAGTCTGCAGCTGGATTCCGCGCGAAGTGGCTTGGAAATGTTCGATGCGCGTGCGGTCGAAGACTTGCGTTCCGCTTTTCTGCAGGCGCATCAACAACCGGTACGCCATGCGGTAAGGGTCGACCCGTGCCGCCTGCTTGCTGAGGATCGCTACCGGCGCCTTGATGCCGAAGCGCTCCTGCAGGGCGGTGGTCTCGATCAATTCAACCTGGAATCCATGCTTTGCACGCAGCGCGAATTCATCGCGCAACGCATTGGCATGGCTGCGCTTGCTTGCGTAGTACAGGCTGTCCATGCGTGCAAACTCGATATCGCGGATGTGCCGCGCCTTGTCTGCCAGCATCTCGATGGCTTCAGCGCACTTGCTGTAAGCCAACAAGGCATCGGCTTCGCCGAATTGCTTGGCCAGGTCGACCATGTGGGTGTCGATCTCATATTGCAGCAGTGCGGTGCTGGCTGCGGAGCTTCCCCAGCCCACGTCGCGTTGCTCAAGCACGATGACGTCGTGGCCATTGCTGGCAAGCTCATCAGCGATCAGTGCGCCAGTGATGCCCCCGCCGATGACAGCTACCTCGCAGCGCACATCTTCCGCCAAGGACGGAAACGCGTGCATCAGCCCATTCTTGACTGCCCAGTAGGGATAGCCGCTTTTCAGATCCATCGCGATGCACGCCAGCTTGTAGGCTTGCAAGCATGCATTGCGGGGTATTTGGATGGTGTGAGCCCGCGCAGAGCCGCGCGGGCAGTGTCGTGCACAGGCAGTCGGGACGTGCTACTGACGACTCAACGCGGCAATGCCCCGTGCAGGAACATGTCCACTGCACTCAGGGCATAACTGCGTAATTCCTCGGGATCCGGGTCGCGCAGGTTGCCGCTGGAGATGCGGATGACCAGGTCGCCGAACAGCATCATGAAGAACTGGCTTGCCGCCACCGGCGCCGATGGCATTTTCAGCCGGCCAGCCGCGATTTCCTGTTCAAAATAATCGCTGAGGGTGCTGCGCACCGATGCCACGGCATGATCGAAGAACCAGTCGCGCAAGTCCGGGAAAGATTGGCCTTCACCAATCGCGATGCGATGGACAACCAGCATTTCCGTGGTGGTCATGCCCTGCGCGATGCGCTCGGCCGCCGTGAACAGGGCGTCCTTGGGAGGGAGGCCCGACAGATTCAGCGCCTGCATGCGTTCGTTCAGATCCTGCAGCCTGCGCAGGATGATGGCGCGTGCCAGGCCTTCCTTGTCGCCGAACACGCGGTACAGCGTGGCCAGCGAGCCGCCGGCGCGCGCCACGATTTCGCTGAGGCGGGCATGCTGGTAGCCCTTCTCGGTGAACACTTCGGTGGCGGCATCCAGGAAGCGTTCCACGCGCATCTCGCCGCGCTTGCACAGGTCTACCGGTGGGCGTGGACGCAATGGGGCGGGTGGACCCATGCCGGCAATGCCCTGTGGGCCCTGGATGCCGAGTGGGTCAGGCGAGGTAGTCATGGCTGGATCCGCTTCAGGGATTGGCTGGCTTGGATTATCCAGCAAAAAGCCCCGTGGTGCGGGGCTCTCTGGTGCCGAAGGGGGGACTCGAACCCCCACACTATCACTAGCGGCGGATTTTGAGTCCGCTGCGTCTACCATTCCGCCACTTCGGCGCGGCCGCGAAGTATAGCGGAGTACGCACGAAACCCAAATGCCCTGGTTGCGGGCTTGCTGCAGCGCGGAATGCATTGTCGCCCGATTTCAGTATCTTGACAGCGCTGTCAAACAGTCTGGCGCGGTAGCGACACCTTCCAGCAGGGGGAGCGTTGCAGAGGGTTCTGCGCCGGGATTGCTATCCGATGGGGCAATGACGTTATTGTTCCGATCGGCGAGCGGGCAGGGGTAACTTGATACCGGCATGTGGATGGAAGCGGTACTGGCCTGTTCGGCAGTATTTCCATTCCCGCCGGTGTGCGCTATCCATATCCAGATGCAGCCAAACAGGCGTGGTGGCTTCCACCGCGCGATTGTTCCCACATGAAAACGGCGATCACTACATGACGACCCACCCCACCCGATGGTCCCAGTTCGGCGTACTCATCACCGTGTTCTTCTTCTGGGGCTTCGTCGCCGCCAGCAATGACATCCTGATCCCGGTATTCAAGAACGCGTTCCACCTCACGCAAGCGCAGAGCCAGTACGTCGCATTCGCGTTCTACGTCGCCTACACCGTCGGTTCGCTGATCTATTTCCTTACTTCGAAGCTGATCGGCGCCGACGTGCTGAACCGCATCGGCTACAAGAATGGCATCTGCCTGGGCCTGCTGATCTCGGCGATGGGTTCGCTGCTGTTCTATCCGGCGGCCAACTCGGGTTCGTTCGGGCTGATGCTCTCCGGGTTGTTTATTGTCGGCCTCGGCTTCTCGCTGCAACAGATCGCGGCCAACCCGCTGGCGATCGTGATGGGCAACCCCGCCACCGGCGCCCAGCGCCTGACCTTGGCTGGCGGCATCAACAACCTGGGCACCACCATCGGCCCGTTGCTGGTGAGCTTCGCGATCTTCGGCAGCGTTGCCGCTGGCGGTACCGAAGCCAGCATAGAAAGCGTCAAGGTGCCTTACCTGGTGCTCGGCGTGGCCTTCGTGCTGGTCGCGGTGTTCCTGAAGTTCTCATCGGTTCCCAACCAGATCGACCTTGATGACGTGGCCGCCGAGGAAGCGGAGGACGCCAGCAAGCTGGTGCACAAGAAATCCGCCTTCGCCTACCCGCAGCTGGTGATGGGCATGATCGCGATCTTCGTCTATGTAGGCGTTGAGGTCTCGACCATCGCCAACCTGCCTGCCTACCTGGAACTGCCGGTGGAAGAGGGTGGCCTGGGCATTGCAACCGCGCTGATCGCACCGTTCGTGTCGCTGTACTGGGCCAGCCTGATGATTGGCCGCTGGGCGGGTGCCGCGGGCGCGTTCGAGGTGCGCATGAACACCAAGCGCATGCTCACCGTGTTGCTGCCGTATCTCGCTTTCGGCGTTTTCCTGGCAGTCAATGCCATCGCGCAGCACGAGATTGCACACTTCTTCATCTACGGCCTGGTGATCGTGTTGATGATCGCGGCGACCTTCGCCAGTCGCGGCAATCCCGCGCGGATGCTGCTGTATTTCTCGTTCTGTGGCATCGCCGCACTGCTGACCGGCATGTTCACCACCGGCATGACCAGCGTGGTCGCCTTCATCAGCGTGGGCCTGTTCTGCAGCACCATGTGGCCCTGCATCTTCACCCTGTCGATCACCGGCCTGGGGCGCAACACCAACCAGGGCAGCAGCCTGCTGATCATGATGATCATGGGCGGCGGCGTGGTCAGCATCGCCCAAGGCGCGCTGGCGGACAGGATAGGCATCCACTACAGCTTCATCGTTGGCGTCGCCTGCTTCGCCTACCTCGCGTTCTACGCGGCCAGCGCCACGGGCATCCTGAAGAAGCAGGGCATCGACCTGGAAAAACTCACGGCCGGCAGTGGCCACTGAGCATGCTGCCGGCGATAACCGGTCGTCCGTCGGGACAACCGGTTATCGCGTCGTGGATTTGCGCGAGGTGGACTCGCGCAGTTGCAGGGCGTAGTCGATGCGCATCATTTCACCTGCATCCGGGTCGCGGATGGCTTTCAACAGTTCAAGCGTAGCCAGGCGGCCCATTTCACGGGTTGGTTGGCGCACGGTGCTGAGCTGCGGGAAGATCTGCCGCGAGATCGGCGTGTCGTCGAAGCCGCAGACGGAAAGATCATCCGGCACCACCAGTCCGCGCTTGCCCGCGGCGCGGATGACGCCGGCTGCGGTATCGTCGTTGGCGGCGAAGATGGCGGTGGGCGGGTCTTCGAGATCGAGCAGCTTGTCGGCGCCACGCACGCCGGACTCATACGAAAACTCGCCGCTCACCACCAGCCTGGTGTCATACGCGATGCCGGCACGCTTCAACGCTTCGCGGTACCCGGCATGACGCCACTCGCTTGCGCCATGGTCGGGATGCCCCTTGATGTGCCCGATGCGACGGTGTCCAAGCGAGATGAGGTGGCTGGTCATCTCCAGCACGGCACCGTGTTCGTCCAGGGTCACGCCGATGCGGCCGCGGTGCGTACGCGGCGAAATGCTGGCGAACGGCACCCCCATTTCATCCAGCCGCCCGAGCAGCTTCACGTCGTCGGTGAGCGGTGGCGTCAGTACCAGGCCATCGGAGCGCGAATGCTGGATCAGGTCCACGATGTGGTCGATGCAGTCGGCGTGGCCATAGTCCACCGGTCCAAGCACCAGGTTGTAGTGGCTGCTGCGACAGGCATCCAGCACGCCGCGCTGGACTTCCATCAGGTAATTGCTGGACGGGTTGTCGTAGATCAGGGCGACGACATACGAGCGTTGCCCGGCCAGGCTGCGCGCCGACGGATTGGGCTTGTATTGCAGCTTCTCGACCGCGGCCTCGACCTTGCGGCGCGTCTCTTCGCGCACGTTGGGTTCCTGGTTCAACACGCGCGACACGGTCTTCATCGAGACGCCGGCGGCTTCCGCCACGTCCTCGATGCGCGCCCGCATGCTGTGCCTGTCTTCCGCCATGCGGCCTATCTTGCCAGATGCCACCCGCAAATCCTGTTGCATCTGCAGCATGCCTCTTGATTCGATCCAGCAAGGAAACCTGCCCGTGAACCTACTTCCTCATCCGCGCATCGACCGACCTTCGGCCTCCTCGTACTGCATGACGGCATTGGCTGCGGCACTGACGCTGCTGGTCGCCAGTTCCAGCGCATTCGCCGCCGGGCCGTCCGCACAGGCAAATCCGGAGGTATGGCCAGCCCTGGAATCCCCGCTATCCAAGGATCCGGCCCTTGAGCGCCGCGTGCAGGAACTGCTGGCGAAGATGAGCGTGGAGGAAAAAGTCGGACAGATCGTGCAGGGGGACATCGGCAGCCTGACGCCTGACGACGTGCGCAAATACCGGCTGGGATCGGCGTTGGCCGGTGGCAACTCCGACCCGGGCAACGACTACCACGCGACCGCTGCGCAATGGGTGGCCCTGGCCGATGAGTTGTATCGCGCGTCGATGGACACCAGCGGCGGACACAATGCCATCCCGCTGTTGTTCGGCATCGATGCGGTGCACGGCCACAACAACCTGGTGGGCGCGACCTTGTTCCCGCACAACATTGGCCTGGGCGCCACGCGTGACCCGGAGCTGATGCGCGAAATCGCAGCCGCCACTGCCGCCGAGTTGCGTGCCACGGGATTGGACTGGACGTTCGCACCGACGCTGGCCGTGCCCCGGGATGACCGTTGGGGACGTACGTACGAAGGCTATTCCGAGAATCCGGAAGTAGTGGCCCGCTATGCCGGCCCGCTGGTGGAAGGATTGCAAGGCAAGGTGGGCGACAAGGACTTCCTTGCGCAGACCCGCGTGATCGCCACGGCCAAGCATTTCCTTGGCGATGGCGGCACGCGCGATGGTCGCGACACCGGCGATACGCAGGTGGGCGAGGGCGAGTTGCGCGACGTGCATGGCGCCGGCTACGTGCCGGCCTTGCAAGCAGGTGTGCAAGCAGTAATGGCGTCGTTCTCCAGTTGGAACGGAGCGAAGATGCACGGCAACCACAGCTTGCTGACCGATGTGCTGAAGCAGCGCATGGGCTTCGACGGTTTCGTGGTGGGTGACTGGAACGCGCAAGGCCAGTTGCCCGGTTGCACGAACACGGATTGCCCGGAGGCCTTCAACGCCGGCGTGGACATGATGATGACGCCCGATACCTGGAAGGGTTATTACGAAAGCACGCTGCGGCACGTGAAGTCGGGCAGGATCCCGATGGCGCGACTGGACGATGCAGTAACCCGTATCCTGCGGGTGAAGATGCGCGCTGGCTTGTTCGAGGCTGGCTTGCCTTCGACGCGCGCGCTAAGCGGGCAGCAGGACCTGTTGGGTGACCCCAGGCATCGCGAGATCGCACGCCGTGCGGTGCGCGAGTCACTCGTCTTGCTGAAGAACAACCAGCAGTTGCTGCCGCTGGATCCCAAGGCAAGGATCCTGGTTGCAGGCGATGGTGCGGATGACATCGGCAAGCAGTCTGGCGGCTGGACGCTCACGTGGCAGGGAACCGGCCTCAAGCCTTCCGACTTCCCCAAGGCGCAATCGATCTGGGCCGGAATAGACCAGCAGGTCAAGGCGGCAGGCGGCAGCGCCGAGCTGGCGATCGACGGCAAATATTCCAGCAAGCCGGATGTCGCCATCGTGGTGTTCGGTGAAGACCCGTACGCCGAGTTCCAGGGCGACATCAAGACCGTTGCCTACAAGCCCACCAGCACGACTGACCTGGACCTGCTCAAGCGCCTGAAAGCGGATGGGATCCCGGTGGTCGGCGTGTTCCTGTCGGGGCGACCGCTATGGGTGAATCGCGAGATCAACGCATCCGATGCCTTCGTGGCCGCATGGCTGCCGGGTTCGGAAGGTGGCGGCGTGGCGGACGTGTTGCTGCGCGATGCCAATGGCAAGGTCGCGCATGATTTCCACGGCACCTTGCCGTATTCGTGGCCGCGCAACGCCGTGCAGACCGCGCTCAATGCCGGCCAACCAAATTACAACCCACAGTTCCCGTATGGCTATGGACTGCGCTATGGCAGCAAGCGGGACCTTGCGGCGCTGGACGAGGATCCGGGCGTGGATCTTGCCGCGGGCCAATCGGATCGATTCTTCGAGCGTGGTGCCCTGGCCAAGGGTTGGCAGGTGCGCACGCAGGCGGCTGATTCGCGCAGTGCTGGATTCATCCGGCCGATCGAGTCGAAAGGTGTCGGTGTTTCCGTCGCAGCCGTGGATCACAAGGCGCAGGAGGATGCATGGCGCTTGAAGTGGACCGGGGCAGGGGTATCCAGTGTCGCCTTGGTGCCACCGCAACCCTTGGACCTGACCCGAGAAACCAATGGCGATGCATTGCTGTTGTTGACCCTGCGCGTGGAGTCCCCGATCGCGAAGGAGGCCGGGTTGTTCGCGGAATGCGGTGACGGATGCAGGGCCAAGGTTCCGGTGGGTGCGCAATTGGCGGCATTGCCGCTGAATACGTGGACCCAGGTAGGTATTCCGTTGAAATGTTTCCAGGCGGCAGGTGCCGGCATGGGCAAGCTCACGGTGCCCGTGGGCATCGAGGCAACGATGGGTACGCAGCTTTCGGTCAGTGAAGTGGGATACGGTACCCGCGCGGACAAACGCCTGGACTGCGCCGCCCTGTAGAGCCGAGCTTGCTCGGCTGTCGTGTGGAGCTGGGCAGCATGGCCCAGCGTCCTTCGCGACTTACGTCGCTCCTACACAAGCTGGGGCAGTCTTGCCTTGCAATTTCTAATCAGCTTGGAACGACCTGGTCCGTGCCCAGCAGGCGTTCGCCGCGGCTCTGCCATTCTTCGTTGTCGGTTTCCGGCGAGAACACCCCGCAGCGGACCATGGTGCGCTGGTAGACGTGCAACGACACCGCCACGGCCTTGTCGCTGGGGTTGCGGATGGTGTGGTACTCGTGCGGCGGGATCAGGCTGCCGGCGGAACCGGTGCCGGCTTCGATGGTACCGGCCTGGATGAAGCGATAGCGCTCGTCGTCGCGTTCGGCCAGTTCGTACTGGGTGATCTCAAGGCGGCCTTTCCACACGCCTTCCACGCACCACATGCCAGAATGGTCGTGGATCTTGGTGCCCTGGCCTGGTCCCCAGGTCATGGCGATCACGCTGTAGCCGTGTTCCGGGCTGGTGTAGAGCTCGCGACGCGCGTAGTGGTCGGCGATGGGTTCCAGCACGCACTCCGGCAGCGCGACGTCTTCATCGCAGATCATTTCGCACAGCGTCTTGCGCAGCGCATCGGTGACCGCGCGGTCATCGCCCAGTGCAACGGCGGCATCCAGCGAGGCAATCAGTTTGTCGTGGCCTGGGAAGTCGAGGGTGGTCATGGGCGGAATCCCAAGGAATGTGGCCGCATTTTAACCCGTCCCCACGCCCGAGGTAGGAGCACCCCATGGGTGCGAGCTCTTGGCTCGATTTCCACCGCAAGCAAGAGCTCGCGCCCATGGGGCGCTCCTACCGGTGATCAGAGGCTGGCGAGGAAGCTCGCCACGGCAGGTCCGAACCGCTCGAAATCCACCAGGAACGCGTCATGGCCCTGCGGCGAGTCCAGTGGTTGGAAGCGGGCATCCGCGCCGCCGGCACGTAATCCATCGGCGATCTGCTGTTGCTGCTGCAGGGGAAACAGGATGTCGGTGGTCGCGCCAATCGCGAGTGCCTTCTCCACCTTGATCCGCGCCAGGCCCTGCTGCACGTCGCCGCCGGCGACATCGGCCAGGTCGAACCAGTCCATCGAGCGGCTCAGGTACAGATAGCAGTTGGGGTCGAAGCGGCGCACGAAGCGGCGGGCGTGGCCTTCCAGATAGCTTTCCACCTGGAACTCGAGGCCGAAGGGTTCTTCATCCGGATGATCGGACTCCAGGCGCACGCGTCCGAAGCGGCCGTCCCATTCCAACGCGGAGCGGTAGGTGATGACGCCCAGCTTGCGCGCCATGCGCATGCCGGATTCGGGATAGGTGGCGTCGTCATACTCGCCGTTGTTCCAATGCGGATCCAGGCGGATCGCCTCGCGTTGCAACGAGCGTATCGCGATGGAAAACGGCAAGGCCTGTGCACTGCCCGATATGTTGATGTGGGTGCGCGCCACGTCGGGATGGCGCAGCAGGAACGCCAGCGCGGTCATGCCGCCCATGGAGTTGCCGATCAGGCAGGCCAATTGCGCGATGCCCAATCCGCGCACGACCTCGCGCGCGGCATCGGCGACGTCTTCGATGGAGAGTTCGGGAAAATCCAGTCGATACAACTGGCCCGTGGCCGGATTGGTCGAAGCCGGCCCGGTGGAACCCTTGCAACTACCCAGCGAATTGACGCAAACCACGAACCAGCGATCCGTGTCGATGGGTTTGCCCGGTCCCAGCATCGCTTCCCACCAGCCTGCTTCCGCATTGCCGGCGTTGCTGGCTGCATGTGCGTCTGGCGACAGTCCGGTGACGATCAGCACGGCGTTGTCACCTGCGGCGTTGAGTTCGCCCCAGGTTTCGTAGGCAATGCGCGCTCCGTGCAGCGCGCCGCCGCGCTTCATCGGGAACGGCGAGGGCAGGGAATGGAAGCGGGTGCCGGGGGGGATGAATTCGGTCATCCTGTGATTCTAGCCGGGACCGGTGCAATGAGTGGGAGCGGCGTCGCGCCGCGAGCTTTTTCTCGGTGTTTGGTGGCAGTGCGCGAAGAGCTCGCGGCGGGACGCCGCTCCCACATCGTCGGGTGCTACTTTTCGGCTTTGCCCAATACCAGTTCCACGGGAGAGGTTGCCGGCAGCGTCACCCGCACCGGAGCGGATTCCAGATCGCCTTCTTCGCGCATCGCATTGCCGCTATTCGAAATGCGCGCGACCAGTTCCACTTCCTTCAAGGCCGACAGTTTCTGCGTAGGCATGGGGCTGTCGCTGTCATCCAGGGTCAGCGTGAGTGGCAGGTCCTGCAACGAATATTTTTCCGCCGCCACCGGCATCGGCGGGCCACCGGGGACGCGGGCGATCACGAACACGCTGGCATCACCGCGTAGGCGCACGCGTGCCGCGAAGTCGGGATCAAGCGATACCTTCACGGTGATCGCGTTGCCTTCGGCGCTTGCAGGCTCGGCTGCCGGCAACGGTGGCAGGCCAGCGTCGGTGCGTGCCTCATTGATTTGTGCACGCAACGTCGCAGCGGTGCTGGGGTCAACCCTTGAAAGCAGGGGCTCCCAGGTCTTCGCCGCTTCGGCCGCTTGCCCGTTCTGGCGTTGCGACATGCCCAGGAACCATGCCGCGCGCTGGTGGTCCGGTTGCAGCACGAGCGCGCGCTGCAACAGTGCGATCGCTTCGGCATCCAGCTTGCGGTCCTGCGCGGCGTACAGGCGTGACTGCGCGGTTTCCACCAGCAGGTCCGGTTCGTCGGGATTCATCGCCAATGCCTTGGCGAAGGCGTCGCGTGAACCGTTGAAGTCACCCAGTGCCGCCAGCGACTTGCCGAGCAGGCGCCAACCTTCGGGCTGTTCGGGATTACGCTTCAGTTCCGCCTGCAACTCGGCGACTGCGGCATCCAGTGTGGCGGGTGGAGCACCCGCCGGGGCATTGATTGCGGCGGGCGTACCCAGTGCGCTGTAAAGCGCAAAGGTTGCCAGCCCAAGCGCAACCGCGGCGCCGATGACCAGGGTGCGCGATTCGCGCCACAGCGGCCACAACACGCCGGCCAGCACGGCCAGGGTCAACAACACGGCAATCGCCACGAACACGTTCATCACCACTCCTGGCTGTCGTCATGGGCGACGGGTGTTTCATTACCGGGCTTGCGCACCAGGCGAAATACCACGCCTGCGCCCGCCAGCAACAGCAGCAACGGGCCAAACCACAGCAGCCACGTGCCGCCGCTGACTTCCGGCTTGTACAGCACGAATTCGCCGTAGCGATCGACCAGGAAGCGCTTGATCTCGGCGTCGGACTTGCCGTCGTTCATCAACACCAGCACTTCACGGCGCAGGTCCTGCGCGATCTGTGCATTGGAATCGGCCAGCGACTGGTTCTGGCACATCACGCAGCGCAGTTCGGTGGCGAGTTTGTGGAAGCGCGCCTCCTGCGTGGCGTCCTTGAACTGCAGCGGCGTGGGGTCGCTGGCTTGGGCGAAGGCCAGTGAAGACACGAGCAGCATGGCGAGCATCGCCAGGATTTGTAGAGCCGAGCTTGCTCGGCTGCGATTGGGCCCTGTCACGAACGACAAAGGCGAATCGTCATTCCCGCGCAGGCGGGAATCGCTCTTGCTTTCTCCTGTGGCAAAAGCGCAGAGCGATTCCCGCCTGCGCGGGAATGACGACTTCGAGGAAGTAACTGGAGTTGCGCTCATCGATTCGTCACTTGCCTGCTTCCGCTTTTTCCAGGGCCGGGATCAACTCGTTGGCGATGATCTCATCGGTAATCGCGCCGACATGCTTCCAGCGGATGATGCCGTTGGCATCGACCAGGAAGGTTTCCGGTGCGCCGTAGATGCCCCAGTCGATCGCGGTGCGGCCGTCGATGTCGGCGACCACGTCGCTGTAAGGGTTGTCGTATTCTTCCAGCCAGCGCAGCGCCTCCTCGCGTTCGTCCTTCAGGTTGTAGCCGATGAAGCGCACGCGCTTGGTGTAGGCGAAACGCGCGATCACCGGGTGCTCCACGCGGCATTCCGGGCACCAGCTTCCCCACACGTTCATCACGAAGGGCTTGCCGCGCAGGTCGGCCAGGGACAGGGTCTTGCCGGGCTCATGCAGCAGGGGCAGGGTGAACTCCGGTGCCGCCTTGCCGATCAGGGGCGAGGGCAGGGCATCGCGGCCGGCACGGTCGGATTGCTGCACGCCATACCACAGCAGTCCCATCAAGCCGATGAAGAACAGCGCGATGATCACGCCGGCGAACACGTAAGCACCCGTGTGCTTCTTCTGCGGCGTGGGTACGGGTGTATTCATCGCGGGTCCTCGGGTCTGGAACGGAAACGTCGATCCGTGGCGGTGACAAAACCGCCCAATGCCATCAATGCGGCGCCCAGCCAGACCCAGCGCAGGAAGGGCTTGAGATGCACGCGCACCGCATGGGCATCGTTGCCCAGGTCTTCGCCGACGGCCACGAACACATCGCCCATCAGGCCCGGGCGGATGGCGGCTTCGGTCATCACCTGGCCACCACTGGCATAGGCACGTTTTTCAGGATGCAGCAGCACCAGCGGCTGGTCGTCGCGAAAGACCTGGATGTGTCCGCGCTCGCCGGCGTAATTGGGGCCACGCAATTGGTCCACGCCTTCGAAACGGAACGCATAGCGCCCCACTTGCATGGTCTGGCCCGGCGTCATTGCCACCTCATGCTGCACGGACAGCGCTTCCACCAGCAGCGCGCCGACCAGGAACACCGCCACGCCACCATGGGCCAGGCTCATGCCCAGCATTTCCGGAGTGAAGCGGCTGCCCTTGGCCTGGAAGCGCGTCCACACGAAACGCAAGGTGCCGAATGCAACCCATGCCGACGCCGCAACTCCCGCCGCAGTCTTCAAGGGTCCTTGCGAGGCGGTGAAATAGCCGATCACGCCAAGCACCATCGCGAACACGGCCCACGGCGCCAGCATCCGCATCACCCGCGAAGGCTCATCGCGTTGCCACTTGGTCAAGGGACCGAATGGCAGCAGCAGGATCAATGGCGTCATCAACAGCAGGAACAGCAGGCCGAAATAGGGCGGGCCTACCGAAATTTTTCCAAGTCCCAATGCATCGGCAAGCAGCGGGTACAGCGTACCCAGTAGCACCATGCCGGCGGCCGAGGTCAGCAGCACGTTGTTGGCGAGCAGCAGGGTTTCGCGCGAACTGGCGGCGAACGGCGCACCGCCCTGCAGTCGTGGTGCGCGCAGGAGGTACAGCAGCAGCGAGCCGCCGATCACGATGCCCAGGAACACGAGGATGAACGATCCGCGCGAAGGATCAGCAGCGAAGGCATGCACGCTGGTCAACACGCCCGAGCGCACCAGGAAGGCACCCAGCAGCGACAGCGAGAATGCGGCGATGGCCAGCAGCAGGGTCCAGCCGCGGAAGCTGCCGCGCTTTTCAGTGACGGCCTGCGAATGCAGCAGCGCCGTGCCGACCAGCCATGGCATGAAGCTGGCGTTTTCCACCGGATCCCAGAACCACCAGCCGCCCCAGCCCAATTCGTAATACGCCCACCAGCTGCCCAGCGCGATGCCGATGGTCAGGAAGGCCCAGGCCACGTTGGTCCACGGCCGGGTCCAGCGCAGCCAACGTGCATCCACTTCACCGTCCATCAACGCTGCGATGGAGAACGCAAACGGCACCACGAAGCCCACGTAGCCGATGTACAGCATCGGCGGGTGGATGATCATGCCGAAGTCCTGCAACAGCGGGTTCAGGTCATGGCCTTCCAGTGGCGCGGGCAGCAGGCGTTCGAAGGGATTGGAGGTGAAGATGAGGAAGGCGAGGAAGCCCAGGCTGACGATGCCCATCACGCCCAGCACGCGGGCGATCACGCGCGGCGGCAGGCCGCGTGAGAATTCGGCGACGGCTGCGTTCCATGCCGCCAGCACCAGTGTCCACAGCAGCAGTGAACCTTCGTGCGCGCCCCATACCGCGGTGTAGCGGTAGACCATGGGCAGCAGCGAGTTGGAATTGTCGGCAACGTACTTGACCGAGAAGTCCTGGACCACGAAGGCGATGGTGAGCACGACGAAGGCGGTCAGCACCAGCAGCAGCTGTGCATACGCCGCTGGCCGCGCGATCGCCATCCAGCCGGCCTTGTCGCGCTGCGCGCCGGCCATTGGCATGGTGGCCTGCAGGCCTGCGACCAGCAGGGCGAGGATCAGGGCGATCTGGCCGATTTCAGGAAGCATTGCGCCGCTCCATCTTCAGTGGTGCGCTCGCGCTGGTCAGGCGCGGATCGCCGTTGTGGGCGGCCTGTGTCCCCAAGTGCAGGGTACTGGTTACCGCGACAAACCCACCGGGTGCATCGTCATCCCAGCGAAAGCTGGGACCCATCTTGATCTTGCCTTTACGTATCAAATCGGAAGAGGTCGGCGCAAATGGAGAATCAAACGCAAGATCAAGATGGGTTCCAGCTTTCGCTGGAATGACGGCCGGAGCGTTTTTTTGTGGCGACGAAATCAGCATCAAGGCTTCACTTCCGCCGCTGCCGGCACGTCATGTTTCTTGTGCGCCTGGCCCATCTTGTCCGCCACTTCCTTGGGCATGTAGGTTTCGTCGTGCTTGGCCAGCACGTTCTCGGCTACGAACACGCCATCGCGCATCGTGCCAGTGGCAACCACGGCCTGGCCTTCGCGGAACAGGTCCGGCAGGATCTTGTCGTACATCACCGGCAATTGCGCATCGCCGTCGGTCACGCGGAAATGCGCTTCCATCGAACCGGGCGCACGCTGGAACGAACCTTTCTCGACCATGCCGCCCAAACGGAAACGCGCATGCTCGCCGGCTTCGCCACGCAGCACTTCCACTGGCGTGTACAGGTAAGCCACGTTGCGCTGCAAGGCGAGCGCGACCAGCGCGGTGGCGATGGCGGCAGCCACGACCAGCAGCAGCACCAGCAGCAGGCGACGGCGACGGACAGGATTCATCGACTCAACTCCATGGGTTCGGTGCGCCTGGCGTCACGCGCCTTGCGCAGTTTGGCGGCACGCAGTTCACGACGGATCTGCAGGCGCGGCACCACGAAATCCCATAGCAACACCACGACGAACACGGCATAGGCGCCGATGACATAGTTCTGGTAGTTCATGGTTCCACCTGCGCAAGTTTCGCCACCCAGTCCTTGCCTGCCTCACGGCGCAGGTTGTCGGCGCGCGCGCGCGACAGCAGCGAGCCGATGAACCAGAACTTGGTGGCGAACACCAGGATCCACAGCGGCATGATCATGCTGGCATCCATGCTGGATTCGCCGAACATGCGGATGGTCTGGCCCTGGTGCAGCGAATTCCACCACACCACCGAGTAGCGGATCACCGGCAGCAAGGCCACGCCTACGATCGCGAGCAGGCCAGCGGCACGCGCGGCGCTGCGGCGGTCGTCGATGGCGTGGTACAGGCCGATGACGCCCAGGTAGAGGAACAGCAGCACGAGTTCGGTGGTCAGGCGCGGGTCCCAATCCCACCACGCACCCCACATCGGCTTGCCCCAGATGGAACCGGTGGCCAGGGTGATGAGGGTGAAGGCCGCGCCGGTGGGTGCGCAGGCCATGGCCAGGATTTCGCAGAGCTTGATCCGCCAGACCAGGGCAATGACGGCGTAGAACGCCATGAGGCCGAAGATGAACATGCTCATCCACGCGGCGGGCACGTGGATGTAGAGGATGCGGAAGCTGTCGCCCTGCTGGTAATCGGCCGGGACCACGAACAACGCCTGCCACAGCCCGAAACCCATCAGCACCAGGGCCAGCAGATAACTCCACGGTGCCCAGCGCGCCGCGAAGCGGTCGAAAATAGGCGGTGAGCCGAGTTGGTGGAACCAGCGGACAACAGGATTCATGCGGACCAGATGCGTCAGTGCAATGCGATGCGGATCGCCGCGGCAGCGGCCAGGGGGGCGAGTACCAGCGCCAGCACCAGTCCGGCTGCCAGCAAAAGCAGGGCACCCACCGCGTCCAGGCCCTGTGCGCTGGCGGCGACGCTGCCAGCGCCAAACACCAGCACCGGGACATACAGCGGCAGCGCCAACAGGGCGACAAGGATACCAGAGCGCCTCATGCCGACCGTCAGCGCCGCGACCACCGCGCCCAGCAGGCTGAGCAGCGGCGTGCCCAGTGCAAGCGACGCCATCAGCACCGGTAACTGCGCATGCGGAAGATGCAGCAGTTCGCCCAGTACCGGGGTGGCGATGAGCAGCGGCACCGCCGTGGTCAGCCAATGGCTGAACACGCGCACCGCCACCAGCCATGCCAGCGGCACGGGGGCAAGGATCCATTGTTCCAGCGAACCGTCTTCCGCATCGCCACGAAACAGGGTGTCCAGCGACAGCAGGCCCGCCAGCAGTACCGCGACCCAGAGCACGGCGGGCGCGACCTTCGCCAGCGCCTGCGGCTCGCCACCCAGCGCCAGCGCGAACAGCACCACCACCAGCAGCGCGAACAGTGCCGGCTGGAACGCATCGCCGCGCCGCCGCCACAGCAGGCGCAGGTCGCGGGTGAGCAGGGCATGGCCTGCCTGGAAGAGGGAGGGGGCGCTGGTCATTCCGCTCGCTCCAGCACCAGCATCCGCGTCTGCACCGGCGGGGCCGCATACGCGCCGTGCGTGGTGACCAGCGCCGCGCCGCCATCGCGCAGGTGCGCGGAGATCATGCGGTTGACCAGGTTGATACCGTCCAGGTCAAGGTTGGCGTAGGGCTCGTCCAGCAGCCACAAAGGTGCGGGCGACAGCCACAGGCGGGCCAGCGACAGGCGCTTTTTCTGGCCAGCGGACAGTTGTCGCGCCAGGTTGTCTTCATGGCCGGCCAGTCCCACCATGCCCAGCGCATCCCCGGGCAGCTGGCGGGCACGACGGCCGTGCAGGCCACACAGGAAATCAAGGTTCTGCAGGGCGTCCAGGTCTGCCTTCAGCGCCGGCAGGTGGCCGAGGTAGGCGATTGCGCGGGAACGCAGGACCGGCCGCGCCGGTTTTCCGTCTATATCCACCTCACCGGCGTCGGCCCGCAACAAGCCCGCCAGAACGCGCAGCAGGGTGGTCTTGCCCGCGCCATTGCCGCCCTGGACCAGCAGTGCTTCGCCGGCGCCCACTTGGAAATCGATGGGGCCGAACACGGGCTCGTCGTTGCGTGTGAAGACCAGGCCACGCGCAGCCAGCAGCGGGGGTGGTGTGTGCGTGGGTTCGGTCATCGGCGCCTATTGTATCGGCGCAGGGGCACTAACCGGCCCAGTCGACGTAAGGATCATCGGCGACATTAGCGGGTCGCGGCCACAGCATGCGAAGCCGCACCGGCTCACCGTGCTGCCAGTAGAGCAGGCCGGCCTGGCTGAATTCCCGCGCCAGTGCATCACTCGCCTCAACGCCCATGTCCAGCACGACCCATCCATATTCGACCGCGCCGCCTTGGGCGTTGCTGCCCAGCGAAGAATGATGGGCATGCCCGGTCTGCTTCAGGCGGGCCTGCAGGCGCAGGTCGGCCTCCATGTTCTCGGCCACGCTGGCCGCCTCCGGGGCTGGATTCCAGGCGGTGATGAAGGTGTAGGAGGCTGCACCCAGCTGGCGTTCGATGTCGCTGGCCAACTGGCCCACGCCGAACAGCCACTCGCGGTGGCCGATGCTCACGAAATAGTGCGCGCAGGCATAGGCCGCGGCCAATTCCGCCGTCAGCGTCGCGTCGTTCTTGCCCCGTCCATCCATGCCCCATCATCGCCGTTCTTCCGCATTGCGTACACTCCTGATTCCCGAATACACGGAGCGGCGGATGCGCCTGGACACCAAATTGCCCAAGGTGGGCACCACCATCTTCACGGTCATGTCGCAACTGGCGGCGGAACACGGCGCGGTCAACCTGGGCCAGGGCTTCCCGGATTTTGCCGTCCCCGCGCGGCTGGTGGATGAGCTGGCACGCGCCATGCGCGACGGCCACAACCAGTACGCGCCCATGACCGGCGTGCCGGTGTTGCGCCAGGCCATCGCGCAGAAAGTCCTGCGCTGCTATGGGCGTGAAGTGAACGCGGACACCGAGATCACGGTCACCAGCGGCGCGACCGAAGCCATCTTCAACGCCATCCACGCGGTGGTGCGCCCGGGCGAGGAAGTCATCGTGCTCGACCCGGCCTACGACTGCTACGAACCCGCTATCGACCTTGCGGGTGCCAAGGCCGTGCACGTAGCACTGGATCCGCAGACGTTCGCGGTGGACTGGCAGAAAGTGCGCGATGCCATCACCCCGCGCACGCGCATGCTGATGGTCAACAGCCCGCACAATCCTTCCGGCGCGATGTTGGATGCAACCGACATGGCCACGCTGGCCGACATCCTGCGCGGCACCGACATCGTGCTGGTATCCGACGAGGTGTACGAACACATCGTCTTCGACGGCTGTCGCCACGAATCCGCACTGCGTTACCCGGAGCTGGCCGAACGCGCCTTCGTCATTTCCAGTTTCGGCAAGACCTACCACTGCACGGGCTGGAAGATCGGCTACGCCATCGCGCCGCCGGCGCTGTCGGCGGAGTTCCGCAAGGTGCACCAGTACAACACCTTCACCAGTTTCTCGCCGGCGCAACATGCCTTCGCCGCGATGATCCGCGACGAACCGGAACACTACGAGCAGCTTGGTGCGTTCTACCAGGCCAAGCGTGACCGTTTCCGCGAGCAACTGCTGGCTACCAAGCTGAAGCCGCTGCCGGTGCCGGGCGGCTATTTCCAACTCGTGGACTATTCGGCCGTCAGCAACCTGCCGGACGCGGAGTTCGTGAAGTGGCTGACGGTGGAACACGGCGTCACCGCCATACCGCTGTCTCCATTTTACGAGTCCCCGCCTGCAGGGCAGCGATTGGCGCGGCTTTGCTTCGCCAAGAACGATGCGACGATGGACGCCGCGGTGGAGCGCTTGCTGAAACTTTGACACCAGCGCGCGCGTAGGAGCGACGTAAGTCGCGACCGAAACGCCGTTGGAGCAATCAGTCGCGACTTATGTCGCTCCTACGCCAAGTACACGGCATCCGAGCGAAAAACATCCGTAGAGGCAAGCAATGCAAGACCTGAGAATTTCCCTGGTACAAGGCGCCACCCGCTGGCACGATCCCGCCGGCAACCGCGAATACTACGGCGACTTGATCAAGCCGCTGGCCGGAAACACCGACCTGGTGATCCTGCCCGAGACCTTCACCAGTGGCTTCAGTAACGATGCCATCGACAAGGCCGAAGGCATGGACGGCCCCACGGTGGCGTGGATCCGCGAGCAGGCCGCCGCGCTCGGGGCGGCAGTCACCGGCAGCGTGCAGCTGCAAACTTCCGATGGTGTGTTCAACCGCCTGCTCTGGGCTACGCCTGACGGTGGCCTGCAGTACTACGACAAGCGCCACCTGTTCCGTTTTGCAGGCGAACACAAACGCTACGCGGCAGGCAACGAGCGTCTGACGGTCGAATGGAAAGGTTGGCGCATCAATCCGCTGGTCTGCTACGACCTGCGTTTCCCGGTGTATTCGCGCAACCGTTACGACGTGGAGCGGGCAGGGCAGCTGGATTTCGACCTGCAACTGTTCGTCGCCAACTGGCCGTCCGCGCGCGCCTATGCCTGGAAGACGCTGTTGCGCGCCCGCGCCATTGAGAACCTGTGCTACGTGGCAGCAGTGAATCGCGTCGGCACCGACGGCAACAAGCTTGAGTATTCAGGTGACAGCGCGGTGATCGATTTCATGGGCCAACCGCTGGTGGAAACCAGCATCGATGAGGGCGTGGTCAGTACGGTGATTTCCGCGGCTGCGCTGGCGGCACATCGCGAACGCTTCCCTGCAATGCTCGACGGTGATCGCTTCACCATCGAGTGATGCGATCCGTCACGGAGTGAATGACAGCTCGACGGACGCATAGAACGGGCTGCGCGGTGGCGGTACGACCGAGCGTTCGGCAACGTACTTGCGAAAGCAGATTGCCAGTGGCGAATCGCCCTGCAGCCAGGTCCGCACGATCTTGCCGTCGGCATCCAGTTCGACCACGACCACGAAGGGCGACAGGTCGGGCCTTGGGGTCGCACACGCTGCCGCACCCGCATCCAGTATCGCGGCCTGCGAGGCAACCAGTGTCTCCATCTGTTGCGGAGTGAGAGACGCTTCGTCCTGGTCGGCAAGGCGTTTGGCCTCTGCAAACCCGATGTCCGGTGCGGCATGCACGGAAATGGATGGCAGCAACAGCAAAAGCGCCAGGATTAGTCGGGTAGGCATGGGTTCCCTCGTAGCTGAAACAAACTGATGGATGGCCGGACTATTTGGTTGCCGGCGGTTCAATTTTCAGCAACTTGCCGTCCTCTTCATCCGTCAACACGTAGATCGCATCGTCAGGGCCGACGCGCACATCGCGGACACGTTCGCCAATCTCGTTCAACAGGCGCTCTTCGCCGACGATGGCATCGCCCTGCAGGCTCAAACGGATAAGGTTGCGTTCCGCCAACGAGCCCAGGAACAGGCTGTCATTCCAGGGCGTGCCCGGCCGACCGGTATAGAACGCCATGCCGCTGAGCGCCGGTGATTTCTCCCAGACGTGGTGGGGTTGCTCCATGCCTTCCTTCGCCGAACCGATGGCTTCGGGAATACGCATGCCCGAGTAATTGATGCCGTGGGTGATGATGGGCCAGCCGTAGTTCTTGCCTGGCTGTGGCAGGTTGAGTTCGTCGCCCCCGCGCGGGCCGTGTTCGCTCTGCCACAGCTTGCCGGTGCGGGGGTCGAAGGCCATGCCCTGCATGTTGCGATGGCCGTAGCTCCAGATTTCCGGGCGCGCATCGGCCTGTCCGACGAAAGGATTGTCCTTTGGCACACCGCCTTGCAGGTCCACGCGCACCAGTTTTCCTTGCAGCATGTCCAGCTTCTGCGACGTGGGACGCTTCTGGCGTTCGCCCTGGCTGATGAACAGGTGGCCTTGCCCGTCGAACGCCAGTCGCGAACCGAAGTGGCCGTCGCCTTCCAGCTTGGGTTGCTGTTGGTAGATCACTTTCACGTCAGTCAGTCCGGCCGTGCCCAGTGTCGCGGACGCCACGGCGGTGCCGGCGGTGCCGTTGTCGCCCGGTTCGGCGTAACTCAAATAGATGCGCTGGTCGGCGGCGAAGTTCGGTGACAGCATCACGTCCAGTAATCCACCTTGGCCCTCGGCGAATACCGTAGGCACGCCGGTCAGTGGCGCGGAAATGCTGCCATCGGTGCCGACCTTGCGCAGGCGTCCAGCGCGCTCGGTGACCAGCAGTGAACCGTCGGGCAGGAAGGCCATGGCCCAGGGATGCTCCAAGCCGCGAGCGACCTCCGTCACTTTCATCTCCCCGGCCTGGCTGGCCATTGCCTGCGCTGATTTCGGAGCGGATGCTAGCGCAGCGGCAGTTTCTGCCGTGGCGGCAGGTTTGCAGGCGGCCAATGAAGTTGCGATGGCGAAGGTGAGGAGGCAGCGTTGCAGGGTGGGGGACATGTGCTTGTCTCTATGTCTGTGCGTTGTTGGAAATATGGGTGGGGCTATCTTCGCTCACTCGACATAAACAAAGCGTCATCATGGAAAAGACGGGAATTGGAGTCGCCATGAAAATATTGATCGTCATCCCGGCGAACGCCGGGACCCAAGTTGAACCGAGGAAAATGCACCTGCGACAGGATCGCCTTGGCCCAGCTTGGGTCCCGGCGTTCGCCGGGATGACGTCCTTATTTTTATAGCTATTTGAAGAATTTTGAGCATCTGACAGCAAATCAACGATACCCCGCCGCCTGCAACTCAAACAATTCCGCATAACGCCCGCCCTGCGACAGCAATTCCTCATGCGTGCCACTGGCTTCCAACTGGCCCTGGTCCAAGACCAGGATGCGGTCCGCCATGCGCACGCTGGAGAAACGGTGCGAGATCAGTACCGCGGTGCGATCGTCCGACAGTTCCTTGAAGCGCTGGAACACCTCGAACTCCGAGCGCGCGTCCAGCGCCGCCGTCGGCTCGTCCAGGATCATCACCTGCGCGTCGCGCATGTAGGCGCGGGCGATGGCGATCTTCTGCCATTGGCCGCCGGACAGGTCCACGCCAGTCTTGAAACGACGCCCTATCAACTGGTCATAGCCGTTGGGAAGCGAGTCGATCACCTCGTCCGCCATCGCACGCCGTGCGGCGTCGCGGATGCGCGCCTGATCGTCCATGTGATCGATCTGGCCGACGCCGATGTTCTCGCCCGCAGTCAGGTGGTAGCGCACGAAGTCCTGGAAGATCACGCCGATATTGGCACGCAGTTCGTCGATGTCGTAGTCGCGCAGGTCGATGCCATCCAGCAGGATGCGGCCTTCGTCCGGGTCGTACAGGCGTGCCAGCAACTTCACCAACGTGGTCTTGCCTGCGCCGTTTTCGCCGACCAGCGCCAGCACTTCGCCCGCGCGCAGTTCGAAATCGAGATGGCGCACTGCCCAGCGTTCCGCATCGGGATAACGGAAACCCACGTTCTCGAACACGAAGCCGCGCGTGATCGGCTTGGGAATGGCGACGGGATTCTCGGGTGACTTGATTTCCGGCTCGATCTCGAAGAACGAGAATAGGTCGTCCAGGTACAGCGCCTGGCTCGCGACTTGTGAGAATCCGACGAGCAAGCCTTCCAGCAATTGCCGCAGCCTGCGGAAACTGCCGGCGAGGAAGGTCAGGTCGCCGATGGTGAAGTCGCCGCGCACCGTGCGCCAGGCGATGTAGGCATAGGCGATGTAATAACCCAGCGTGCCCAGCGCGGCGAACAGCGCGCCCCAGATCGCCCGCTTTTTCGCCAGCGTGCGATTGGCCTTGAAGAACTTGTCGGCCAGCGTGCGGTAGCGCGCGATCAGGAAGTGGTGGAGGTTGAAGATCTTCACCTCCTTGGCGCTTTCGACGCTGGCACCGGTCTGGCGCACGTATTCCAGCTGGCGGCGTTCCGGTGTCCACGCGAAATTGAGCGAATAGCCCATCGCGTTGAAATGCGCTTCGCCGATGAAGGCGGGAATCAGCGCGACCGCCAGCAAGGCGATCAGCCACGGCGCGTAGATCAACAGGCCGGCGGCGAAGCTGACCACGGTGATCGCGTCCTGCACCTGGCCGAACAGCATGCTCATCAAGTTCATGCGGCCCATGGTCTGGCGACGCGCACGGTCCAGCTTGTCCTGCAGGTCGGGGTCTTCGAAGTCTTCCAGGTCCAGCGTGGCCGCGTGTTCCATCAGGCGGATGCTAGTAGCATTGGTGAACAGTTCCGACAACAGTGCGTCCGCATAGCTGACCATGCGGCCGAGCAGGTCAGACAGGATTGCCAGTGCGAATTCCAGTCCCAGCAACCACACCAAGTGATCGAGTTGTCCGCTGTGCCAGGCTTCGCCAAGGCTGTCGAAGCCGAGTCCAAGGGCGACCAGGCGCACGGCTTCGTCGATGATCAGCTTGCCGATGTACAGCATCACGATGGGCAGCAATGCGCGCACCAGGCGCAGGCCCATGCTGGCGGTGGTCAGCCACGGGCTGGTGGCCCATATCTGCTTGAGGAAGGGGCGCAGGTTGCGCATCGCATCGAAGCGTTCGCGCAGGCTGGGGCCGGTCTTGTTGCTGCGCTTGGGCGGCAATGCGCCCGTGGCAGGGGTCGAGGGGGAGGGCGAGGCCATGCCGCATTGTGCCGTGGTGCCCGTGATATGCGAAATCACGTCGCGAGTGCGGGAGGGCCTTGCCCTTGTGGGAGGGGCTTCAGCCCCGACAGCTCTCCGCGAAGAGCTGTCGGGGCTGAAGCCCCTCCCACAAAAGCCATACCAAAGCCATCAGCAAGACCCCAATGCACCTGCTCGGCTAAAATCACCGGGCAACCCCCGCCAGCCGCGAGCCCGCCGTGACCGATATCCGCCAGGAAGACTTCATCCAGAGCGTCGCCGACGCCCTGCAGTACATCAGCTACTACCACCCGGTCGACTACATCCAGAACCTCGCCGCCGCGTACGAGCGCGAGGAATCGGAGGCCGCCAAGGACGCCATCGCCCAGATCCTGATCAATTCGCGCATGTGCGCCGAAGGCCATCGACCGATTTGCCAGGACACCGGCATCGTCACTGTATTCCTCGAGATCGGCATGGACGTGCGCTGGCCGGACGCGACCATGGGCGTGGAGGACATGGCCAACGAAGGCGTGCGCCGCGCCTACCACCATCCGGACAACAAGCTGCGCGCCAGCGTGCTGGCGGATCCCGCGGGCAAGCGCATCAACACCAAGGACAACACGCCTGCGGTCATCAACGTCAAGATCGTGCAGGGCAATACGGTGGACGTGATTGTCGCGGCGAAGGGTGGTGGTTCGGAAGCGAAGTCGAAATTCGCCATGCTCAATCCCTCTGATTCCATCGTCGATTGGGTGCTGAAGACCGTGCCGACCATGGGTGCGGGCTGGTGCCCGCCGGGCATGTTGGGCATCGGCATTGGTGGCACCGCGGAGAAGGCGATGCTGCTGGCCAAGGAAGCGTTGATGGAGCCCATCGACATCACCGACCTGCAGGCGCGTGGCGCCTCCAACCGCGCGGAAGAGTTGCGGCTTGAACTCTACGAAAAGGTCAACGCACTCGGAATCGGCGCACAGGGCCTGGGCGGTTTGACCACGGTGCTGGACATCAAGGTCAAGGATTTCCCCACGCACGCGGCGAACTTGCCTGTCGCGCTGATTCCCAACTGCGCGGCGACGCGCCACGCGCATTTCATCCTGGATGGCAGCGGCCCGGTGATGCTGGAACCGCCGTCGCTGGAAGACTGGCCGCAGTTGACCTACGACACATCGAAAGGTCGTCGCGTGGACCTGGACACGATCACGCCGGAGCAGGTGGCCAGTTTCAAGCCGGGCGAAGTCTTGCTGCTCAACGGCAAGCTGCTCACCGGCCGCGACGCGGCGCACAAGCGCATGGTCGACATGTTGAACAAGGGCGAGCCGCTGCCGGTGGATTTCAAGGGACGCTTCATCTACTACGTGGGTCCAGTGGATCCGGTGCGCGATGAAGTCGTCGGTCCCGCGGGTCCGACCACGGCCACGCGCATGGACAAGTTCACCGAGCAGGTGCTGGCGCAGACGGGCCTGCTGGGCATGGTCGGCAAGGCGGAGCGCGGGCCGGTGGCGATCGAGGCGATCCGCAAACACAAGTCGGTGTACCTGATGGCGGTCGGCGGCGCGGCCTACCTGGTATCGAAGGCGATCAAGGCCTCGCGCGTGGTCGGTTTCGCGGACCTGGGCATGGAAGCGATCTACGAATTTGAGGTGAAGGACATGCCGGTGACGGTAGCCGTGGACAGCACGGGTGAATCGGTGCACAAGACTGGGCCGCGGGAATGGCATGCACGCATCGGTAATATTCCGGTGGTGTTGGAGTCGGTATAGACGAAAAAGTGTTGTACTGGTTTGACAGTTTTGCAAAGGATGAATATAGCCAATAAGGAGTTGGGCTATGAAAGGCGCAATTGTCTCGATAATTTTTATAGCGATGGCGATCGCAGGAATTATCTCAATGCGGATGGGCGTATTTGTTCCGTCTATGCTTTGGATGATCCTTTCCGCTATACCGGCAACTGCCTTGGCATGGGCCTTCGTTCGCTTCGCCGTCAATCGCCCGCGACTATCGCGGCGCTCGGCTCTCTACGGAAAGCCAGATAGGGTTTTTCAGTGGGTTCTTTTACTACCTTTCGCTGTTGCGTTTTCTTACATATTTTTCTGCTTCTTGGTGGGTTCAGTTCTTACGCTAGCTTTCGGACAGACCTATTCGCGGTCAGCTGAAATATCCAGCATGTCCTACAAAAAAAGTGGTCGACGCGGCGGTGGAGGCTGTGTCTATGTGAGTGCCGCAATAAAGCGAGAATCAGGCCCGCTGTATGTAGGCCAATGCTTACCCAAAACATACAGGGCCGGCATGTATACAAGTTATGCAGTGTTTTCCACATCGGAATCTATCTTCGGCGATATCGCCATCCTCAACAGATAGTGACGTAGGCTGGGTAGGGCGCAGCGAAACTCGTAGCTGTTGGCGCATAAATTCAAAGGCTCCGGGTTTCGATGCGCTCTGCCCGGGCTACCCCGTGGCATTAACTGGGAGAATACAAAAACCATGATCGTCATCCCGGCGAAAGCCGGGACCCAACTATCGGCGCGTGTTGAGTTGGGTCCCGGCTTTCGCCGGGATGACGACACAACATTTGTAGTGATTTCCGCTCTGCATCGGTTACCCCAATCCACGTCACCCTTACACGCAGGATCCACATGCCCACCACCCTCTATTACTCCCCCAGCACCGCCAGCCTAGTCGTCCACTGGCTGCTGATCGAACTCGACGTGCCGCACACCCTGCACAGGCTCGACTTCGACAAGCGCGAACACAAATCCACCGAGTACCTGAAGATCAATCCGGCTGGCGTAGTGCCTGCACTGGTCGTCGATGGCCAAGTCATCACCGAGGCCGCCGCCATCGTCATGCATCTTGCCGACCTGCATCCGCAGGCAGGACTCGCGCCGACCATCGGCACCCCGCAGCGCGCCAGCTACTACCAGTGGATGCTGTTCATGGCCAACACCCTGCAGCCCGCTTACCGCGCCTGGTTCTATCCCACCGAACCCGCGGGCGAAGCGAACGTGGATGCCGTCAAACAACAGGCGCGATTGAAACTGGAAGCCGCGTGGGAACAGGTTGCCAACCACATCAACTCGCACGGCGGCTCGTACCTGCTCGGCGAGAATCTGAGCGCCGCCGACTTCCTGCTCACCATGCTGATGCGCTGGTCGCGCAACATGCCGAAGCCGACCGACACCTGGCCGGTCCTGCACGCGCACGCGCAGCGGATGAAGGCACTGCCAAGCTTCAAGGAAGTCTATGCCCGCGAAGGTCTGACTGACTGGGCCTGAATGCAGCGAAATCCCGGCTTTCGTAGAGCCGAGCTTGCTCGGCTGCTCTTCATCCCTACGCGTAAAGCAGCCGAGCAAGCTCGGCTCTACGGTTCGCTTGGTTTGGAACGTGCGACAGGATCAGTTGACGAAGTCGTCGAAGGTTTTCTTCTTCCGGAACGGCATCAGGTGCTGTTCCATGATGCCGGTGGGCACGGTGTCCAGCTTCATCACGCCGTATTCCTGCGGCCATTCGTCCTGAGAGGGTGGGAGCTTGAAGGTACCCATCAGCATGTCGATCAGCGGCAGGTGGATGGCGTAGTTGACGTCGATGTAGTCCTTCTGCCGTGCATGGTGCCAGTGGTGGTAGCGGGGCAGCACGACCAGATACTCCAGCCAGCCAAAGCGGATTCCCAGGTTGGCATGCGCCAGCACCGCTTGCAGGCCTACCAGGATCACGTACGCGTTCACCGCAGGCGTGGAGAAGCCGAGGATCAGCAAGGGCAGCAGCACCGCGCTGCGGGTCAACACGATCTCGACGAAATGGATGCGGGAACCGGCCAGCCAGTCCATGTGTCGGCTGGAATGGTGCACGGCGTGGAAGCGCCAGAGCCACGGCACGTTGTGGTAGGCGCGATGCAGCAGCGACTGCGCCAGGTCCGCCACGAACACCGCGATCAGGAACTGAGCCCACACCGGCAACGACTGGATCGCTGCCTTGAGGCTGGGGAACATCGCCAGCCCGGCGATGGTGGAGGTGGAAGCAGTGACCAGGATCAGGATGAACTGCACCAGCACGTGGCTCATGAAGAAATAGGCGATGTCGGTGCGCCAGCCTGGGCGCAGCGGCGAGAGCCGCTGCTTGCCCAGGTAATGCTCCAGCGGCACGAACACCAGCGCCGAGAAGAACAGCGAGATCACGAACCAGTCCATGCCCAGCGAGAACGGCGTCTGGCCGATGCTGTCGAACTGCACGTTGGTGCCGCCCAGCAGCACGGCCAGCGTGGCGCCACCGACACCGACCAGGGCGATACGCTTGTTGCGGTCACGCAGGATCGCCAGCGTTCCCAGGATGAAGGCCGCCACCAGTCCCACCAGCAACAGGTGCCGCGCGAAGGTTTCGTTGTAGACCGCGCGGAATTCCTTGCTGGTCAACAATTCCGGGTAGTGGAAGCAGAGCACGGCGAACAGGCTGAGCAGACCCAGCAGCGCTGACGCGTAGGCAAAGAACGAACGGCGTTGGCGTGCTGGCGGCATGGTGACTTCCTTGTAAGGAGTGCGGATCTGCCTGTTGTCGACAGTCCGCGGCCAGCATAGCGGGCTGCCCGGTGCACTCCAAGTCGCATTCCGGATCGCATGGCCGTCGTCGCCAACGATTACTTGGTCGGGAGGAGGTCCAGCACGCTGTCCGATGGCCGGCACAATTTCACGCCGCGTGGCGTCACCACAATCGGGCGGTTGATCAAGACCGGGTGCGCGAGCATGGCATCAAGCAATGCTTCATCGCTTGCCTCCTGCAGGGCGAGCGCGGCATACAGCGATTCCTTCTGCCGCACCACGTCGCGCACCGGCACCTGCATCTGCTCGATCAGGGCAACAAGCGTGTCGCGATCGGGCGGTGTCTGCAGGTATTCAATGATGGTCGGCTCGATGCCAGCCTCGCGGATCAGCCCCAGCGCATTGCGCGAAGTGCCGCAGTCGGGGTTGTAATAGATCGTCACGTCCATCAGAACCATTCCAGCAGCGAGATGCCCAGGCCCACGTAGGTGGCCTTGTGGTTGTAGTCGATCAGGCTCTCGCCGTAACCATGGAACAGTTGCACATGCCCGCGCAGGGTGCGGTCGATCGGGAAGCCCCAGTCCAGTTGCAGCGCGCCATGCGAATCGTCGCCGCCGCGCAGCGAATGCCGGCCGAGCAGGGCGAATTCATGGCCGTTGTTGCTGTACACCAGCATCGCATCGCCACGGCCAATGAAGTCCTCGATATCCGGATTGTCGTCGTCATGGCCTTCCGGGATACGCCACCACGGGCGCACCACGAAGGCCCAGTTCTCGCGGTCCAGGCCAACGTTCAGGACTACCCGGTTCCAACTGCGCGACAGAGGATCGCTGCGGCCGTTGGACTGGTGGTTGATGCCGACGGCGGCCATGCGGCCCTTCCAGCCGCCGATGCTGTAATTGTTGTGGAACACCAGCATCACTTCCGGCTCGTAATTGGTTTCGCGGAACGGGCGTGATTCCTCGCCGTTGTAGACCTGCCAGCGCGAACTCTGCGTGTAGCCGCCCCAGATATCGCCGTTGTCGCCGAAAACATTCTCCACGAACTTGGTCTTGAAGCTGAGCTGGAACTTGGCTTCCACGCTGGTCAATGGTTCCGGCGTGGTCACGGTGTTGTCGGGGTTGGGGGAAGACGGCGTTTCATTGACGTCGCTGGTCCAGAAACCGGGCAGCAGGTACACCGGCTTGTACGCACGCATCTGGAACACCCCCAGCTTCGAGTCCTTGGCCAGCTCCCAGCGGCTGTCCAGCAACGAACCCTTGCCCGCGTTTGCGCGTGCCTCGGCATAGCTGTCGTCATGGCCGAATACCGAGCCCAGCCGATGGCGGGCGCGTTCGCCCAGGCTGGCGTCGTCGACCGGGATCGCGGCCTGGCGTTGTTCCTTCACGCGCTCGCTGGCTTCCTTGGCGGCGGCATCGGCGGCCAGCGTATCCGTGGAGCGATGTCCAAGTGCAGCGTCGTAGCAGGCCAGTCGGGTGGCGTCGGCCTCAATCGACACGCAGGCTTCCGGCGTGGCGGGCGTGGGTGCTTCCTGTGCCATCGCAGGCAAGCAAAGCGTGATGGCCGCGGCCACCGCCGTCATCGCTGGAACCACATGCTGGAGCGCGCTCATACAAACCACGCGAACGCGAACAACCCGAGCATGCCGAAGGCCAGCCCCAGCTTCAGCACGATGCCGAGCACGATGCCGAGCCACGTGCCCAGGCCGACCTTGGCCGCTTGCCCCAGTTCCTTGCCGTGCCAGAGTTCGCCGAGTAGCGCGCCTGCGAAAGGTCCCACGAACAGGCCGATGGGGCCGAAGAACAGCCCTGCGAACGTGCCGACCATCGCCCCGATCAGCGCCTTCCGGCTGGCACCGACACGCTTGGCACCCACCATGGTGGCGAAGAAATCCACGGCCACCGACAGCAAGGTCATCAAGCCCAGCACCACCAGCGGGAACCAGCCGATCTGCTGGAAATCACCGGCCCATGCCGCCAGCAACATGCCGGCGAACACCAGCGGCAGGCCGGGAAGGGCCGGCAGAATCACCCCGCCTATGCCCACCAGGACCAGGATCACCGCCAGCGTGTAGTAGAGGAACTGCATTTCCAAGAATTTCTCCCATGTAAATCAATTGGTTGCGACGTTTGTGAGGCGCGTCAGAATTATTGCATTTTCAGAAATGCCGAGTTACTGTTCAGCCGCTGCGCTTGCCAGGGCCACCCCAGATTGTGGCCTGATGCGGTCGAACCATGTTCCGCAACATCGTTACACGCTTCCTCCTTGCAACCAGCCGCCAGAACACAGGGCGTTTCCACCACCCGTTCCAAGGAGTTAGTGACAATGGCAGATCGCGAAAACGGTACCGTCAAATGGTTCAACGACGCCAAGGGCTTCGGCTTCATCAGCCGCGAGAATGGCGAGGATGTGTTCGTGCACTTCCGCGCCATCCAGAGCCAGGGCTTCAAGAGCTTGAAAGAAGGCCAGAAAGTGAGCTTCACCGTGGTCCAGGGCCAGAAAGGCCTGCAGGCGGATGCGGTGGAAGCGCTCTGACCGGCGCATGACCCAAGGCTGGCCATGGCCAGTCTGCTGAACAAGAAAAACCCGGCCTGCGCCGGGTTTTTCTTTTCGCGCCTGGGGCTGCGCAGGATTCAGCGCAGGACCACCTTGCCATTCACCACGCGCACGTAGGTGTTGTTGCGAATGCCGCCGACATCGCGCTGGTTGATGACCACGTTGCGGCCATCGTCCATGCGGACGTAGACGTCGTAGGTTTCCGCGGTGGCACGGTTCTGGATGGCGTTGCCGCCAATCGCGCCGGCCGTGGCGCCGGCGACGGTGGCGACGTTCTTGTTGCCTTTGCTGCCACCGGTCTGGTCCGAGATTTCACGGCCCACCACCGCACCAACGATGCCGCCCAACACGGCTCCGGTTGCAGACGGTGCCGTGCGCGCCGGGCCAACCGGCTCGATGCGGGTCACGATACCGCAATCCACGCAGCGCGAAGGCTGCGAATACGAGGGCGACTGGCTGCCATAACCCGGTGACGTGGTCGCACAACCGGCGAGGGTGGCGGTGGCTATGGCAGCCATGGCAAGCAAACGTATCTTCATGGAAATCTCCTCGGGTGATTGAACGACATGGGCTGTAACCGGGTGCATCGAAGCATGGAACCAGGATGCGGTTTCCAGCATCGTGTGCAGCGATCCATTAACCCCACGTCAACCGGAAGGCGTTGCCATGGAATCGGTACAGCGTTGTGAGTATGCGTTCAGCCGCGGAAATCCTGATGGCAGGCCTTGCAGCTTTCCTTGATGGATACATTGACCTTGGTGGCGCTGGCGCATTCCGTCGGTGGCGTAGCCAGGCTGGCGTCCAACTTCGCCCTGAAGTCACTGGCATGGGTACGGAAGCGCTCGTCATCCGCCAAGCCCGGGAATGCGAGTTCAAGATCATTGGTCATCGCACGCAGGGTGCGCAGGTGCGGCGCGGTGTCGGTGGCAGCGCAGCGGTTTTCCTCGATGGTCTTTGCCAGCAATCCCGTGTGCTTCTGCATGACATGCATGACACTGTCCGGGAATGGATCCTGGCGCGCCTGCAGCGCCCGCAATCCCATCACCGCAAGCACGGCACCCATGACCAGGCCAATCAGGAACAGGAAGAAGTAGCGCGAGGCAGTGCTGGCCATGTGGGCTGGCTCCATGTGGATGAGTGCTGATGGTACGACGCACGTGATGGCTGCCGCCACGTTTACAATAGTGAGATGAATAACGAATTACGCGAACGCTTTGCCGGCATTGACCGCCTGTACGGGCAGGGTGCGGTGCAGCGCTACAGCCAGTGCCGCGTGGCCGTCGTTGGCATGGGCGGGGTGGGTTCGTGGGTGGTGGAAGCGCTGGCGCGTTCGGGCATCGGGCATATCACGCTGATCGATGCCGACGATATCTGCGTATCCAACACCAATCGCCAGTTGCCTGCACTCGAGGGCCAGTACGGCCGCAATAAAGCCGAAGCCATGGCCGAGCGCTGCCGCGCCATCAATCCGCTGGTCGAGGTGGACGTGGTGCCGGAGTTCCTGGTTGCCAGCAACCTGGAAGGGTTGCTCGACCGCAACTTCGACCTGGTGCTGGATGCCTGCGACAGCTTCCGCACCAAGGTGGAAATGATCGCCTGGTGCCGTCGCCGCAAGTTGCCGATCATCGTCTCGGGTTCGGCGGGTGGTCGTACCGATCCCACCCAGATCCGCCTGCGTGACCTGTCGCGCACCGAGCACGACGCGCTGCTGGCGCTGATCCGCAAGAAACTGCGCAGCGAATTCAATTTCCCCAAGAATCCGGACCGCTATTTCAGCGTGCAGGCGGTGTATTCGTTGGAGAACGTGAAGTATCCGCAGGCCGATGGAAGCGTGTGTGGCGTTCGCCCATCGCTTGGACCAGACGCGGCATTGAAGCTGGATTGCGGTGCCGGCCTGGGGGCCGCCACGCATATCACCGGTGCATTCGCATTCGCCATGGTCGCCAAGGCGCTGGAAGTGCTGTTGAAGGAAAAGAAGCCGTCGTAGGAGTTGCGTAAGCTGCGACTAGAGGGTCTTGATCCGGACGTTGTGGATAGCTGATTGACCGTGCGATACGCAACAGTCGCAGCTTACGCAGCTCCTACGCAGTATCCGGCAGGTTGAACAGTCGTTTCGCATTCTCTGTCGTCGCGCTCGCAACCACCTCGACATCCACGCCGCGCAACGAGGCGATCACTTCGCAGACATGGGCGAGCCTGCTCGGCTCATTGCGCTGGCCGCGGATGCCGGCATCGGGCTGGTCGGGCGCGTCGGTTTCCAGCAATAGATACTCCAGCGGCATGTTGGCCACCAGGCCGCGCAGGCGGTTGGCGCGTTCATAGGTAGCGGGTCCGCCAATGCCGACCAGGAAGCCGAGTTGCCACAGTTGGCGCGCCTGTTCCGGGCTGCCGGAAAAGCTGTGCACCACGCCACGCAAGCCGCCGATGCGTTTCACCGAGGCGATCACCGCATCCACGGCGCGGCGTGCATGCACGATCACCGGCAGGTCGAAGTCGCGGGCCAGGGCGAGTTGTCCGTCGAAATAAAACTGCTGGGTTTCATGCTCAAGTCCCTCGACGAAATAATCCAGGCCGCATTCGCCTACCGCCACCGGTTGTTCCTGCTCCAGCCATTGCGCGAGCTGGGCAAGATGCGCCGCTTGATGCGCGGACAGGTACATGGGGTGCAAGCCGTAGGCCGGGAACAGTCCAGGCGCGCTGCGACAAAGTTCACGCAGTTTTGGCCAGCCCTGCGCATCGATGGCGGGGATGACCTGATGCAGGATGCCGGCGTCGCGTGCGCGACGGATGACCGCTTCGCGGTCACGGTCGAACTCGGGTGCGTCCAGGTGGCAGTGGCTGTCGACCAGCACGCGGCGTACTACTGCTGCGTGGTGGACGAATCGATCACCGCGGGATCCTTGCGATGCTTCCAGTTGGCCAGCACGATGGTTGTCATGCCTAGCAGCAGCTCATCAAGGAAGGGAATCGGATCCGGGATCACCAGCGTAACTGCGAACAGCGCGGCCGTGATCTTGAACAGGATGGGGAAACGCAGTTTCCGGGCCCAGTTCAATACGGGTAGCAACAGCGTCGAAGGCATTTCCAGGGTCTCTATCGGGGCGTACAGCGGACACGCTAGCACGTAGCCCGGCCTGGCGTGCGGGTTCATGCTGTGTCCGGTTTTGAAAGATTAAATCGGTTTTCGTTCAGTTATGCCATGCTGCAATCCACCCATCCACAGCGCGGGGTTTTCCCGCAGGAGATAGGCATGAAGAGCACCACCACCACCATCCTCATTGCCACCGGCGCCCTGTTGTTTGGCGGCGTCGCAACGGCCGCCTTCATGAACAGTCGCGGCACCCCTGAACCTGTAACGGCCCTGCCTGCAGATGGGCTGGCGTCCGACCCGTCTGCAACCGCCCTTGATGATGCGGCCCTGGTGGACAACCAGATCCAACCCAACACCCTGCAGTATGCGGATGTGGTCAAGGTCGCGCCCATCACCAGCAAGGACAAGCTGTATGCCACCGTGATCGGCAGCGAGCCGGTGCGCGAGACCACCACGACCACGACTCCACGCGAAGTCTGTGAAGACGTGGTCGTGCAAGAACGCCTGCCAGAACGTGACGGTAACACGGGCGGCACCGTGGCCGGCGCCGTCATCGGCGGCCTGATCGGCAACCAGATTGGCGGTGGCAACGGCAAGAAGGCCGCCACGGCGGGCGGTGCGGTGGTCGGCGGCCTGATCGGCAACAAGGTCGACAAGAACCATGTAGGCGGCAAGGTCGTTTCGCGCACCGAACGCCAGTGCCACACCGAGAACGCGAGTTCCGAGTCCTCGCGCGTCACCGGCTACAACGTGACCTATCGCAATGCCGATGGCACCACCGGCACCATGCGCACGGACAGCAAGCCGGGCTCGCGCATCGCCATGGGCAGCAGCGACAAGGTGGTCGGTTATGACGTCACCTATCGTTATGAAGGTGCGGAAAAGACCGTCCGCATGGACGAAAAGCCGGGCGAGCGCCTGCCGGTGATCGATGGCCAGGTGGTGACCCAGACCGCTTCGGTGGATGCCAATCCCCAGCGCTGAGAAACCGCTTCGGCGTATCCACCAGGAAAGCCGGCGATTTCGCCGGCTTTTCCGTTGCGGGTCGGCAAAACAGGGGGTTACGGCCTTGCATCGGCGCCGAATACAATGGCGGACTGTCCAAAACCGGCTCCTGCACATGGCCCTGAACCCCTACGACCTGTTCGATATCCGCTCCCTGCTCAGTGAGGAGGAGCGCGCCGTACAGGACACCGTCGCCCGTTTCACCGACGAACGCGTGCGCCCGATCATCGGCGACGCCTTTGCCGAAGGCCGCTTCCCCAAGGAGCTGGTTGCCGAGATCGCGGAATTAGGCCTGCTCGGCTCCTCGCTGCCGGAACAGTACGGCGGTGGTGGCCTCAACGGCGTCAGCTATGGCCTGATCTGCCAGGAACTGGAGCGGGGCGATTCCGGCATCCGCAGTTTCGTCAGCGTGCAGTCCTCGCTGTGCATGTATCCCATCTACGCGTACGGCAGCGAAGAGCAGCGCATGCGCTGGCTGCCGGACATGGCGGCGGGCAAGGTCATCGGCTGCTTCGGCTTGACCGAGCCGCAGGGCGGTTCCGATCCGGCGGCCATGAAGACCCACGCCAAGCGCGACGGCGCGGACTGGGTACTCAACGGTTCCAAGATGTGGATCACCAACGGCAACCTGGCCGATATCGCCATCGTCTGGGCGCAGACCGAGGACGGCATCCAGGGTTTCGTGGTGGAGAAGGATTTCGCCGGCTTCACCGCGCAGGAAATCCACAAGAAGATGAGCCTGCGTGCTTCGGTGACGTCTGCATTGTTCTTCGACAACGTGCGCGTGCCCGAAGCCAACCGCCTGCCCAACGTGAAAGGCCTGAAAGGCCCGCTGGGCTGCCTGACCCAAGCGCGCTACGGCATCACCTGGGGCCCGATTGGCGCGGCCATTGCCTGCCTGGACGAAGTGCTGGCCTACACCAAGGAGCGCATCCTGTTCGAGCGTCCCGTGGCTGCCACGCAGAGCGCGCAGATCAAGATGGCCGAGATGGCCCGCCGCATCACCCTGGCGCAGCTGCTGTCGCTGCAACTGGGCCGCCTTAAGGACGCCGGCACCATGCAGCCGGCGCAGGTGTCGCTGGCGAAGTGGAACAACTGCCGCATGGCCATCGACATCGCTCGCGAATGCCGCGACCTGCTGGGTGGCGCTGGCATCACCACCGAACACGCCGCGATCCGCCACGCGCTGAACCTGGAATCGGTGATCACCTATGAAGGCACCGAGACCGTGCACCAGTTGGTGATCGGGCGGGAGTTGACGGGTATCAACGCATTCTGATTTTCCTTCTCCCTCTGGGAGAAGGTGCCCGAAGGGCGGATGAGGGAATGGACCTTCAGGTTCACTGAATCTTTCCCTGATAGTCGTTCTCCCTCCCTCATCCGTCGCTTCGCGCCACCTTCTCCCGGTGGGAGAAGGGAGCAGTCAACCCCATGAGCATCTTCGACCTGCAACTCGAAACCGACCGCCTGATCCTGCGTCCACCGCAGGCCCAGGATTTCGAGCCGTGGGCGGCCTTTATTGCCGACGAGGAAGCCGCCCAGTACATCGGTGGCGTGCAGCCACACCCTGTGGCATGGCGCAGTTTCGCTGCGATGATCGGGGTGTGGCACCTGCAAGGATTCGCGTTCTTCTCGGTGATCGAGAAGGCTACCGGGCAGTGGGTCGGTCGCCTTGGTCCCTGGCAGCCCGAAGGCTGGCCGGGTACGGAAGTGGGTTGGAGCATCGCCCGCCAGCACTGGGGCAAGGGCTTTGCGCCGGAAGGTGCGACGGCAGCCACCGACTGGGCGTTCGACACGCTGGGCTGGAGCGAGGTGATCCACACCATCGCCGAAGAAAACACCAATTCCAAGACCGTCGCGGCCAAGCTCGGCTCGCGTTTCCTGCGCATGGACTGGCTGCCTGCGCCGCATGATTCCAAACCGGTGGAGGTGTGGGGCCAATCACGCGAGGAATGGATGGCGCGGCGCAAGCTGGAGGGCAGGGCATGATCAGCGTCTACGGCATGTCCACCTCGGGCAATTGCCACAAGATCCGCTTGCTGCTGGAACAGCTTGGCCACGGTTATCGCTGGATTGAAATCGACAGTGCGAACGGCGAAACGCGCACGCCCGAATATCTGGCCAAGAATCCGAACGGTCGCGTGCCGATGCTTGAGCTGGAGGACGGCCGACTGCTGGTGGAGTCCAATGCCATCCTCTGCTACCTGGCCGAAGGCACGGATTATCTTCCCGCCGAACCATGGCAACGCGCGCAGGCGCTGAGCTGGATGTTCTTCGAACAGTACAGCCACGAACCCTATGTCGCCGTCGCGCGTTTCATTCGTGGCTGGACGCCCGCGGGTTCCCCGCGTCGTGCCGACCTGCCGCGGCTGGTGGAGCGCGGCGAGGAAGCACTGGCCGTGATGGAGAAGTACCTGGATAACGCGCCTTGGTTCAGCGGTAGCGACTACGGCATCGCAGATATCGCACTCTTTGCCTACACCGATTGCGCCAGTGATGGCGGTTTCTATCTCGCCAAGTTTCCTCTTGTTTCCAACTGGTTGTCGCGCATCCGCGCCACCGCCGGTTTTATTTCCATGCCTGCGGTCAGCGCCGAAGTCGCTGCACGCCTCGCCTTGCCTTGAGTCTCAGCACCCCATGACTGCAAAACCAATTCCCGCCCGCATGAAGGGCCTGAACCGCGCCGAGATCTGCGACCAGAACTTCACCGAGTTCGTGCAGCAGTGGAACGGTACGGTTGCGGCAAAACCTGCACTTGGTGAAGCGGTGATTGAAGGCAGCGCGCTGGATGCGCAGTCATTCGTTGAGTTGCTGGAATCGCAACTGGTCTCGCGCCATCTGGATTTGATGGCGCGAGTACTGCGCGTGCAGAACAAGGTCTTCTACACCATCGGCAGCTCGGGCCACGAAGGCAATGCCATGGTTGCGCGATTGGCGCGCCACACCGATCCCGCGTTCCTGCATTACCGTTCCGGCGCATTCATGGCCGAGCGCTTCCGCAAGTTGCCTGGCATGGATCCGATCATGGATTCGGCGCTTTCGTTTGCGGCAAGCTCGGAAGATCCCGCATCCGGTGGCCGCCACAAGGTCTGGGGTTCCAAGCCGTTGTGGGTGCTGCCACAGACTTCGACCATCGCATCGCACTTGCCGAAAGCGCTGGGCACCGCCGTAGCCATCGAGCAGGCCAAGCGCATTGGCCATGAGTCCCCGGTTCCCGATGACAGCATCGCCATCTGCTCCTTCGGCGATGCGTCCAGCAACCACGCGACCGCGCAGACTGCCTTCAATGCGGCTGCCTGGACGTCCTACCAGAAGCTGCCTGCGCCGGTGCTGTTCGTATGCGAAGACAACGGCATCGGCATCTCGGTGAAGACGCCGGGTGGCTGGATCGAGCGCAACTTCGCCAAGCGCGATGACCTGGATTATTTCTACGCCGACGGACTCGACCTCGCGACCGGTTACGGACAGGTGCAAGCCGCGGTGGAGCACTGCCGCCGCACGCGTCGCCCGACGTTCCTGCACCTGCGCACCACGCGCATCATGGGCCATGCCGGCACCGACTTCGAGATCGAATGGCGGCCGATCGAGGAACTGGTGGCGGTGGAGGCGGGCGATCCTTTGCTGCGTTCGGCGGCGATTGCGCTGGAGTCAGGCCTGTATTCGAAGGAATCATTGCTGGCGTTGTACGAAGGCATCCGCCGCAAGTGTTTCGCCGCGGCCGAGGCCGCCGACAAGACGCCCAAGCTGACGCGCCTTGAAGACGTGGTCGCACCGTTGGCGCCGTACACGCCCGACAAAGTCATGGCAGAAGCCCGTCGCCCCGCAGCCGCCGAGAAGCGCCTGCAGGTGTTCGGCGGTGAAGCAAAGCTGCCGGAGGCGCAGCCGCCACGGCATCTGTCCATCCAGATCAACAACGCCTTGCACGACCTGTTCTGCAAATATCCCGAAGCGCTGCTGTTCGGCGAAGACGTGGCCCAGAAGGGCGGCGTGTATACGGTGACCAAGGGCTTGCACAAGGCATTCAAGAACAGCCGCGTGTTCAACACGCTGCTGGATGAGACCATGATCCTCGGCCTCGCCCAGGGCTACGCCAACCTCGGCATGCTGCCGGTACCGGAAATCCAGTACCTGGCCTATTTCCACAATGCCTGCGACCAGATCCGTGGTGAAGCCGCTTCGCTGCAATTCTTCAGCAACAACCAGTATCGCAATCCGATGGTGGTGCGCATGGCCGGGCTGGGCTACCAGCGCGGGTTTGGTGGGCATTTCCACAACGACAACTCCATCACCGCGTTGCGCGACATTCCGGGTCTCGTCGTCGGTTGCCCATCGCGCGGTGATGATGCGGCGACGATGTTGCGGACCCTTGCCGCCCTGGCGAAGGTCGATGGACGGGTGAGCATTTTCCTCGAGCCCATCGCCCTGTACATGACCAAGGACCTGCACGAGGCCGGCGATGGCCAGTGGCTGACCGCCTATCCGGCGCAGGACGAGGCGATGGTCCTCGGCGAAGGGCGCATCTACGACGAAAGTGCCGACGACCTGGTCATCTTCACCTATGGCAACGGCGTGCCGATGAGCTTGCGTGCCGCACGCAGCATTGAAGCCAAGCGTGGATGGAAGGTGCGGGTGGTCGACTTGCGCTGGCTGGTGCCGCTCAACGAGGCTTTCATCGCGGAGCAGGCGAAATCCGCCAAGCGCATCCTCATCGTCGACGAAGGCCGGCATTCGGCGGGCGTGGGCGAGGGCGTGATCACGGCCATCGCCGAGGCCGGATTCGGCGGGCGCCCCTTCCAGCGCGTGGTCGGCGTGGATACGTACACGCCACTCGCCGGCGCGGCCTTGCTGGTGTTGCCGGGTGACGACGACATCGTGGTGGCGGCCGATCGTCTGGCGTGAGCCACCGCCCGTGCACGACATCGTCGTGCGTAGTTGGTTAGAAGCTATCTCAAAATAGGACACACCAAATTCATTGTCGTCATCCCGCGAAGGCGGGGATCCAAGGACGTCAAGCCATTGAAGATCAAAGTCCATGGGTTCCCGCCTGACCAGCCATTCGGCTGTTGAAAGCCGCGGGAATGACGATTTGAAATTTCATGGGAATGAGGCATTGCCTATTTTGAGATAGCTTCTAGTATCGGCAGCCAACCAAGGAGATCCTGCATGAGCCAGATCAAGATCGCGGTCATCGTCGGCAGCCTGCGCAGGGAGTCGATCAACAAGAAACTGGCGCTGGCAGTCAGCGGCATGTTCGCGGAGCGCTTCACCTTGCAGCGCGTGGAAATCGCCGAGCTGCCACCCTACAACCAGGACTTCGATGGCGATTTTCCTGCATCGGGACTTCGGTTCAAGCGGGAAGTAGAGGCGGCCGACGCCTTGCTCTTCGTGACGCCCGAGTACAACCGTTCGATGCCAGGCGTATTGAAGAACGCCATCGACGTGGGTTCGCGTCCTTCCGGCAGCAATTCCTTCGCCGGCAAGCCGGCAGCAGTCATCGGCACCTCACCCGGCGCGCGCGGCACGGCATTGGCGCAACAGCACCTGCGCAACGTACTGGCGGGCCTGGACGTGTTGGCCATGCCGCAGCCGGAAGTGACCGTGCAATACCAGGAAGGGTTGATCGACGCGGAAGGCCGGATCGACAACGAACGCACGCAGAAATTCCTGCAGCGTTTCGTGGATGGCTATTCCACCTGGCTGATCAAGACGCTGGGTGTGTGACCACAAGCGCGGGCGCGCGTAGAGGATCGTAGGAGCGACGTAAGTCGCGACCGAATCTTTTCAGTCGCGACTCACGTCGCTCCTACGCCTACCGATCAGGTCAGCGTTCCAGCCCGCTTCGCAACGCAACTTCGAGCAGCGCTACTTCTCCTGCATGCAGGACTCCTGCAGGCCGATCCAATGGCAATACGGCCAGCGTCAACGGCGTATCCCCGTGGCATACGCTGATGACGGTGCCGAGCACACGCTCACCATCGGCGACTTCCATGCCAGCTTCCAAAGCCACGTCGGATTCGAACAGGACGAGTCCACGTTTGGCCTTGCCCAGGAAATGCGTGCGCGCCACGATTTCCTGTCCCGGGTAGCAGCCTTTTTTCACGCTGAAGGCCGGCAGGCGCTCCAATGACAATTGCTGCGGCGTCCACTGTTCACGCTGTTCAGCCGGCAGGCGCACCAGTCCGTGCAGCAGGTCGTAGTGTTTCCACGAAAGGCTGGCATGCATAACTGACGGAGCATCGCTGATCGGCGATATGCGCAGCACACGCGGCTGCCCGGCATCGCCATAGTCCAGCTCCATCGCTTCGCCGGCGATGCCGATCCGCGCATTCTCGGCCGTAACGGGTGCTGTGAACGCGCCGCTGAGTTGCAAGTCGCTGCGTGCTACCACCTTCAACTTTCGTCTAAAGACCAGGCGCTGCAGTTGTGTCGCCAGCGTTTCTGCATCGATGTCGGCCAACACCAGCAGGATCTTGTCGTCCGCCAGCTTGAGCAGCGCAAAAACCGCAATGACGCGTCCTTTGGGGGTCAGCCATGCGTTCCACTGCCAATGTCCCGGGGTCAATGCGACCACGTCGTTGGCGAATTGCGCCTGCGCGAATGCGGTCGCATCCATGCCTTCCAGCGTGATGATCGCATGGTCCGGCAGGGCGAAGAAGGGTGTCACGGGCAGGGAATGGTTGTCAGGCAAGGGTGCGGGGACTAAAATTTGTGCGTTGCGAGAACCTCATGATAGGCCAAACCCCTTCCATCCCAGACCCCGCGCCTGCAACACAGCAGCCTGACAAGGCTGTTGCCAGTGAGCCGGTAGTGCCGCCCAAGGAGATAGGCGGGCGCGAAGGCCCTGAGCCGACGCGATACGGGGATTGGGAGAAAAACGGGCGCTGCATCGATTTCTGACCTGTCAGTCATCTACCAGTACCTGCCCAGCCAACGCGGCCCTTGAAAGCCGCCCAGCCGAGAAAACGAGTCCAGCGAATGGCGACCAAGCAACGTCCGCTTTCACCGCACCTGCAGGTGTACCGCTGGCAGATCCAGATGGCGACCTCCATCGTCCATCGGGCTACCGGGATCATCCTTACCGTTGGTGCCTTCCTCATCGCGGGCGCATTGCTGGCGATGGCCACTGGGCCGGAAGCATGGGATTGCGTGCAGCGCATCGCGGGTTCGTGGTTCGGGCTTGCCGTGCTGTTCGGCTGGACCTGGGCCTTCGCCTACCACCTCCTCAACGGCATCCGCCACCTGGTGCAGGACGCAGGCTACGGCTTCAGCATCCCGGCCTTCGTGCGCAGCGGCTGGCTGTCGGTGATCGGCAGCCTGTTGCTCACCGGCCTGATCTGGGGCTTCATTATTGCCAAGGGAGGCTGGGCATGAATCCCCGTTACCGCACTCCGCTGAAGCAGGTTCGCGGCTTGGGCTCGGCGAAAGAGGGCACGCAGCATTTCTTCGTGCAGCGCCTGACTGCCCTCGCGTTGATCGTCCTGGCATGCTGGTTCCTGTATTTCGTGGTCAGCCTGATGCAGGCCGATTACCTGACCGCCAGCGATGCCGTGGCCAGGCCGTGGAACGCGACGCTGCTGATCGCGTTCCTGGTGGCAATGTTCTGGCATGCGCAACTCGGCGTGCAGGTGGTCATCGAAGATTACGTGCACAGCCACGGGCTTGCGCTCGCGGCGCAGATCGCGGTGCGTTTCCTGTGCATCCTGGGTGCGCTGGCCAGCGTGTTCGCCGTGGTGATCCTCGCATTGGGCGGCGTCTGACCTGTCAGCGCCACAAAGGAACCTTGAGTACATGACTTCTGCTTACAAGATCACCGAACACAAGTACGACATGGTCGTGGTGGGCGCGGGTGGCGCCGGCTTGCGTGCTACGTTCGGCCTTGCCGCCAAGGGCCTGCAGACCGTCTGCCTGACCAAGGTATTCCCCACGCGCTCGCACACCGTCGCTGCACAGGGTGGCATCTCCGCCGCGCTGGGCAACATGGGCGAAGACGACTGGCGCTACCACTTCTTCGACACCATCAAGGGTTCGGATTGGCTGGGCGACCAGGACGCGATCGAATACATGTGCCGCGAAGCCATCCCGGCCATCGTCGAACTGGAACACTACGGCGTACCGTTCAGCCGCACCGAAGAAGGCAAGATCTACCAGCGCCCCTTCGGCGGCATGACCACCAAGTTCGGCGAAGGTCCGCCCGCACAGCGCACCTGCGCGGCCGCGGATCGCACCGGCCACGCCATGCTGCACACGCTGTACCAGCAATCGCTGAAGCACGATGCGCGCTTCATGATCGAGTACTTCGCGCTTGACCTGATCTTCGACGAGGAAGGTGCGTGCAAGGGCGTGCTGGCGCTGGACATGGCCGAAGGCTCGCTGCACCTGTTCCGCGCCCAGGGCGTGGTACTGGCGACCGGTGGTTACGGTCGCGCCTATTTCAGCGCGACCTCGGCGCATACCTGCACCGGCGACGGCGGTGGCCTTGCGCTGCGTGCCGGCCTGCCGATGCAGGACATGGAATTCGTGCAGTTCCATCCCACCGGCATCTACGGCGCGGGCTGCCTGATCACCGAAGGCGTGCGTGGCGAAGGCGGCATCCTGCGCAACAGCAACGGCGAACGCTTCATGGAGCGCTACGCACCGCATTACAAGGACCTGGCGTCGCGCGACGTGGTGTCGCGTTCGATGACCATCGAGATACGCGAAGGCCGGGGCGTGGGCGAGCACAAGGATCACATCCTGCTCGACCTGACCCATCTGGGGCCGGAAGTCATCAACGAGAAGCTGCCCGGCATCGCCGAGAGCGCGCACATCTTCGCCGGCGTGGATGTGGCCAAGCAGCCGATCCCGGTCATTCCCACCGTGCACTACAACATGGGCGGCATCCCGACCAACTACCACGGCGAAGTCGTGCGCAAGGTCGGCGATAACCCCGATTCCGTGGTGCCCGGCCTGTATGCGATTGGTGAAGCCGCCTGCGTGTCCGTGCATGGCGCGAACCGCCTGGGTTCCAATTCGCTGCTCGACCTGGTCGTGTTTGGTCGCGCGGTGGCCAACCGCTGCGCCGAGACCATCAAGCCGAATGCATCGCACAGCAAGTTGGCCGGCGATGCCTGCGACAAGGCGCTGTCGCACCTGGACAAGCTGCGTAACGCCAATGGCGATACGCCGACGTCGGTGATCCGCGACAACATGCAGCGCACCATGCAGAACGACGCCGCCGTGTTCCGCACCAGCAAGACGCTGAAGGAAGGCTGCGACAAGATGGCCGACATCTTCACCTCGTTCGAGGACGTCAAGGTGACCGACCGCTCGCTGGTCTGGAACTCGGACCTGCTGGAAACCTACGAGCTGCACAACCTGCTGCTCAATGCGGTGGCCACGATCAATTCAGCCGAGCAGCGCCATGAAAGCCGTGGCGCGCATGCGCACGAGGATTTCCCGGACCGCGACGACGTCAACTGGCAGAAGCACACGCTGGTCAACGTGGACGAGAAGGGCAAGTGCAGCTTCGATTTCCGCCCGGTGCACATGTACACGTTGAGCAAGGACGTGGACGTGGTGCCGCCGAAGCCGCGCGTTTATTAAGCAGGGACGATGACGATGCTCGCGAATTTCATTGCCTCGCTCTCGCGCCCGGAAGCGATGCTGCTTTTCGCGCTGGTCTGGGCGGCATTTCCGCTGCGAATGCTGCTTGACAGGTCCATGACCGTTAACGAGCGCCGGTCATGGGCGCTGGTTTGCGCCATCATTCCGATTGCCGGCTATCTGATTTTCCTGATCGTGCGCGCGATACGCGCTTCTTTCGCAGCGCGAGCCGCCTGAGCCAACGAGACCAAACATGGCAGAGTTCACCCTCCCCAAGAATTCCAAGATAGGCAAGGGCAAGCACTTCCCCGCGAAGGGCGCGAAGAACCCGCGTGTCTTCAAGGTGTACCGCTGGAGTCCGGACGATGACCAGAATCCGCGCACGGACACGTATGAAGTCGACCTGGCGGCATGCGGCCCGATGGTGCTGGACGCACTGATCAAGATCAAGAACGAGATCGACCCCACGCTGACCTTCCGCCGCTCCTGCCGCGAAGGCATCTGCGGTTCGTGCGCGATGAACATCGACGGCACCAACACCCTGGCCTGCACGCGCGCCATTAGCGACTGCCAGAAAGCCGAAGTGCCGATCTATCCGCTGCCGCACATGGACGTGGTCAAGGACCTGGTGCCGGACCTGACCCATTTCTACGCGCAGTACGCGTCCATCAAGCCGTGGATCCGCACGCAGACGCCGGCCCCGACCGACCGCGAGCGCCTGCAGTCGCCGGAAGACCGCAAGCAGCTGGATGGCCTGTACGAGTGCATCCTGTGCGCGTGCTGCTCCACGTCCTGCCCCAGCTACTGGTGGAATGGCGAACGCTACCTGGGCCCGGCGATCCTGTTGCAGGCCTACCGCTGGATCATCGATTCGCGTGATGAGGACACCGGCGCGCGTCTCGACGACCTGGAAGATCCCTTCCGCCTGTATCGCTGCCACACGATCATGAACTGCGCGCGTACCTGCCCGAAAGGCTTGAATCCGGCGTTGGCCATCGCCGAAATCAAGAAGTTGATGCTGGCGCGCCGGGCCTGATCCGGCGGGCTGCCTGTACGCGGGCAGCCGCTTCGTACCCATGCAGGGCACCGACCTGACCAGCGACGAGATCGAGCTCAAGCGCATCCGCTGGCGTTGCCGACGTGGCATGCGCGAGTTGGACCAGCTGTTCGGCCGTTACGTGGACCGGCAATGGGCGCAAGCTCCTGAAGTCGAGCGCGGGGTTTTCCTACGCCTGCTTGACTGCGAGGACGATAAGCTCTGGCGCTGGTTCATGGGCTACGAGCAGTGTCCCGATGTTGCACTCGCATCACTCATCCAACAGATCCGTCAGCTGCCGGCTTGAATGGCGACCCTCGCGCTGGGTGATTGGCGCGCTGGTAGCGCTCGCGGCACTGGCGACGGTTTCGGTACTCGCTTCGGAAATGCCTCGCTTGGTAGCTTGGCCGTTGATAATCGTCCTGATACTGCATGCTGGCCTGCAGATCCGCGGGTATAGAAGCATGCCTCGCCACGACTTCGTTTTCCCGGGCAACGACCTCGCCGTATTACTGGATGGCGAGCCGATCGATGCCGTGGAAGTCCAGTGGCGTGGGCCGCTTGCCTTCATCACCTGGAAGGATCGCAAGGGCAGGCGCAGACGACTGTCGTGGTGGCCAGATACGCTTCCACCCAGCAGCCGACGTGAACTGCGTCTGGCCGCTGGGCACCTGGATGCTGTGCGATCTGCGCTGTCAGTGGCACCATAGTGGCCTATGTTCAAACCCATCCCAGTCGCCATCGGCCTGCGCTACCTGCGCGCCAAACGTCGCAATGGCTTTATTTCCTTCATCTCGCTGGCTTCGATCCTGGGCATTGCCCTGGGCGTGGCCGTGCTGATCACCACGCTGTCGGTGATGAGCGGCTTCCAGCGCGAGATCCGCGACCGCATGTTGCAGATGACGGCGCATGCCACGGTCAGTGCCGCCGGCGACTCAATGTCGGACTGGCCGCATGCCGTCGAAGTCGCCAAGCAGGATCCGCGCGTGGCGGGCGCTGCGCCCTACGTGGATATCCAGGCCTTGATCAAGGGTCCGCGCAACCAACCTGCGATGGTGCGTGGCATCGTCCCGGAACAGGAAAAGAACGTGTCAGTGCTGGCCGAGAAAATGAAGCGCGGCAGCGTGGATTCGCTCACTCCCGGCTCGTTCAACATAGTGTTGGGCAACGAACTAGCACTGTGGTTGGGTGTGGACGTGGGTGACAGCGTGGTAGTCATGCTGGCGGATGAGCGTGCGACTCCGGTGGGATCGATGCCCAGCCTGAAACGATTCAAGGTCAGTGGCACCTTCGAGGCTGGCTATAACGAAATCGACAAGGGCCTGGCGGTCGTCAATATGTCCGACCTGCAGCGCGTGTTGCGCATGGGCGATGGCGTCACCGGCGTGCGCCTGAAATTGAACGACATGGACCAGTCATGGGACGTGGCGCGTGGACTTGCCGAGCGACTGCAGGGTCCGTACCGCATCAGCGACTGGACCAGTGAAAACGCGAACCTCTACCACTCGCTGAAGATGGAAAAGACGGTGATGGGCATCCTGCTCTCGCTGATTATCGCGATGGGTGCATTCAACCTCGTCTCCTCGCAGGTGATGCTGGTCACCGACAAGCAGGCGGACATCGCCATCCTGCGCACCCTGGGCCTGACCCCCCGCGGAGTGATGCAGGTGTTCATGGTGCAGGGTGCGCTGATCGGCATCATCGGCACCGTGTTGGGCGTGGTGGGTGGCATCCTGCTGACCATCAACCTGGAACGGATCCTCGGCGTGATCGAATCCTTGTTCAACGTCACCCTGCTGCCTTCCGACGTCTACTACATCACCGGCTTGCCGTATGACTTGCAGGCCCGCGACGTGCTCGTGATTACCCTGGTGGCGCTGACGATGAGCTTCCTGGCCACGCTGTACCCCGCGTGGCGCGCGGCGCGCACCGATCCGGCAGAGGCGCTGCGTTATGAATAAGCGTGAATCTGTGATTGGAAACCAAAGCGCAGATGGTGCGGTGATACGTGCCGAGTCTCTTGCCAAGACCTATGCCGAGGGCAAGATGAGGACGCCTGTCTTCAACAGTCTTGACCTCAATGTGCAGGCCGGCGAAACCGTGGCCATCGTCGGTGCGTCGGGTGCAGGCAAGAGCACGCTGCTGCACCTGCTGGGTGGACTGGATACGCCGACTTCGGGCGAGGTCTACGTAGCCGGGCAGAAGATGTCAGCGCTGTCCGATGGTGCGCGTGGGCAATTGCGCAACCGTGCGCTGGGTTTCGTCTACCAGTTCCATCACCTGTTACCGGAATTCACCGCGCTGGAAAACGTGATGATGCCGGTGATGCTCGGCGGCGCGAGCGTGGCTACGGCATCGCAGCGCGCCAAAGCCTTGCTGGAGCAGGTCGGCCTTGGCCATCGCATCGAGCACAAGCCCGGCGAACTTTCCGGCGGCGAACGCCAGCGTGCCGCGGTGGCGCGTGCCCTGGTGAACCAGCCAGGCTGCGTGCTGGGCGACGAGCCCACCGGCAACCTCGACGAAAAAACCGCTGCCACTGTGTTCGAGTTGATGCTGGAACTCAACCGTGCGCACAAGACCAGCCTGGTGCTGGTGACCCACGACCGCCGACTGGCGCGCAAGCTCGATCGTGTCCTCGAACTGCACGAAGGCAAGCTGCGGGAACTCGCCGCTTCACAGGTCTGATTGTCGCGGGCATAAAGCCCCGCGCCTAGTGCCCATGTAGAGCCGAGCTTGCTCGGCTGCTCTTCTTCGGCTGCTCATCAGACGCATCGGCATCGGCCAACCATCCGCCAACCGGATTTTCCCTACGCACGGCAGCCGTCAGTGCTGATGGAATGCGCCGTGGCTGATCTTCATGGTGATGGCGTATCCGATCCACGCAGGCTGATACCAGCCATGCACCGGATTAAGGTGCTCACCTCAAGGGATGGCCATGTCCACAGGCAATGGAATTGCCGCAACGCCTTTTGGCGTAGCCAGCGCACTCGCACTTCTTTCCGGTGTGGGCGCATGCCTGCTGCTGCCCGCACTGCCACCTTGGCCTGTGCTGGCGCTCTTGCTCGCCTGTGGACTGGCCTGGTGGTGGCGTGGCCGGCGCGCGCGTTGGATGGGGTCTTTCCTGGCAGGGTTCGGCTGGGTTGGCCTGCATGCCGCCATGGTCTTGTCAGCGCAGTTGCCTCCGCAATGGGAACAGAAAGATATTTATATCGAAGGCCGAATCATCAACCTTCCGCAGGCCGAAGCACGGCGCACGCGTTTCCAGTTCCGCGTGGACGATGCACCCACACAGCCGCAACTCCTGCAAGGAAAGCTGCTGCAGCTCTCCTGGTACGACGAGTACGGTGCCACGGAGCCGGGCCCACGCACGCAACTGCAGGCCGGCGCACGCTGGAAATTCCTTGTGCGCGTGCGTGCGCCGCGTGGACTGGCCAATCCGGGTGGATTCGACAGCGAGCGCCATGCCTTGGCCCAGCGCATCGCTGCAACCGGATACATTCGTGAACCTTCATTGGCGACCCGGCTTGCGGCACCCCATGGCATCAATGCATGGCGCGAACGCATGTCGGCGCGTATCGAGGCTGCGGTTCCTTCCGCATACTCGCGCTATGTGCGTGCACTCGCGCTGGGTGACACGCATGCGCTGGATGACGAGGACTGGGAGGTCCTGCGCGCGAGCGGCCTGACCCACCTGATCGCGATTTCCGGCTTCCACGTCGGCCTGGTTGCCGGTTTCTTCGCGCTATTGGCAACCGGGGTGTGGCGCTGGTTCCCGGCATGGGCGCGGCGCATGCCACGACCGCAGGCCGCAGGCATTGCCGCCGTGCTGGGTGCCAGCGGCTATGCGGCGATGGCGGGATTCGCATTGCCCACCGTGCGCACGGTGTTGATGATTGCCGTGGTGGTGGTGGCTCGCCTGTCGCGAAGGCCGGCGAGGGTGGTGGATTCACTCGCACTCGCCGTGATCGCCATCCTGCTCGTTGATCCACTGTCGATACTGGCTGCTGGCTTCTGGTTGAGTTTCGCCGGCGTGGCCTGGCTGGTGTGGTGCCTGCCGGATACGCAGCACTGGGCGAAGGGTTTCCTGTCCGCGCAGGGCGTGGCGACCGTGGGCCTGTTGCCGCTTACCGTGATCCTGTTCGGGCAGGCCTCGTTGGCGGGGCCATTCGCCAATCTGGTCGCGATTCCGTGGTGGAGCCTGGTGGTCGTGCCGCTTTCGTTGATTGGCACCGGGCTGGAAGCACTTCATCCGGGTTTGGGTGAATGGGCGTGGCGCGCCGCGGCCTGGTGTTTCGACCTGTCGTGGCCCTTGTTCGCGTGGTTGGCACAAAGCCGCTTCGCCTTGTGGTGGCTGCCGGAAGCCGCGTGGTATGCCGTGCCGCTGGCGCTGCTGGGTGCGTTCTGGATGTTGTTGCCGCGTGGCGTGCCGGGCAAGGCGTTGGCGGCGCTGCTGTGGTTGCCCCTGCTGTGGCCGGATCGGGAATTGCCTGCACAGGGCGAAGCGGAACTGCAGATGATCGACGTGGGACAGGGCCTGGCGGTGGTGGTGCGGACTGCGCACCACACCCTGCTGTACGACATGGGGCCTGCCGTGCGCGACGGGTTCGATGCAGGCGAACGCGCGGTGGTGCCAGCCTTGCGTGCGCTGGGTGTCTCGCGGCTGGATCGCGCGGTGATCAGCCACGGCGACAACGACCATGCGGGCGGCTTCGAAGCGGTGCGCCGGGTGATACCTATCGCGGAGTCGATGACACCCGCTGGAGCGCCCGTGGACGCTGGCTCCGACTGCATTGCGGGGCAGGCATGGCAATGGGACGGGGTCAAATTCCGCTTCCTGCATCCCACGCCGCACTTCCCGTACCTGGGCAACGAAGCCAGTTGCGTGCTGCGGGTGGAAACCGCGCACGGTGCCGTGTTGCTGACGGGCGATATCGGTGAAGTGATCGAGCGTGAACTGGTGCGGCGCGAGCCCGCCGGTATCCGCGCCGACGTGGTGCTGGCGGCGCACCACGGTAGTGGGGGTTCGTCGGATCCGGCGTTCGTGGCGGCCACGGGCGCGAAGCTGGTGCTGGTGTCCTCCGGGTTCGGCAACCGTTTCGGCCACCCCAAGCCGCATGTCGTGGCGCGCTGGCAGGACGACGGCAGCGAGGTGCTGGATACGTCACAGAGCGGCGCGATCCGCGTTTGGCTGGGGACGGATGGCCTTCAGGTGCGGGAGCGACGCCCCGACCAGGCGCGGCTTTGGGATGCGGTGCGGCTGCGCGAGGCGGCTAGGCTATCCTATCGGCCTGAAAATGATCGGCCACGAGTGCCGGAGGACTGAACGTGCTGGAATTGGTCAAGGCTGGCGGCTGGCCCATGATTCCCCTGTTGCTGCTGGCCGTGGTGGCGTTGGCCATCGTGGTGGAGCGGTTCTGGACCCTGCGTCGCAAGGAAGTCATGCCCCCCGGCCTGGGTGCCGAAGTACGCAGCTGGGCCGCGCGTGGACAGCTTGATCCGGCGCACATCGAATCCCTGCGCCGCAACTCGCCCTTGGGTGCCTTGCTGGCCGCGGCACTGGATGCACGCAACCGTCCGCGCGACCAGATCCGCGAACGCCTCGAGGACGTCGGTCGCCACCTGGTGCACCGCATGGAAAAATACCTCAACGCGCTGGGCACGATCGCGGCGGCGGGCCCGCTGCTTGGCCTGCTGGGCACGGTGGTAGGCATGATCCAGATGTTCCTGGGCATCCTGGACCACGGCGTGGGTGACGTGAACCAGCTGGCCGGCGGCATCGGCAAGGCACTGGTGTGCACGGCCACCGGCATGATCGTGGCGATCCCGGCACTGATGTTCCACCGTTATTTCCGCGGGCGCATCGCCGGCTACGCGATCGAGATGGAACAGGAAGCCACCGCGCTGCTGGATGCGCTGGATGCCAAGACCATCGTGACTGCGCGCGCCCGCGCGGCGCAGGGCCAAGCCACCACCACGCCCGCGCAGGCCTGATTCCGCATGCGCATCAGCAACGACCGCGGCAGCGACGAACCGGACATCAACCTGGTGCCCTTGATCGACGTGATCCTGGTGCTGATCATCTTCTTCGTGATCACCACGACCTTCGATGCGCGTTCCACCTTGCAGCTGCAGTTGCCAAGCGCAACGGCCCAGCCTGTCAGTGAGCAGGTGAAGTCGCTCAGCGTGCTGATCAATGCCGAAGGTCGCTACTTCGTGGGTGACCAGGAAGTGCTGCGCACCGATATCGATGCACTGAAGCAGGCGCTGGCGACGGCAGGCGGCGAAGATCGCTCGCGACCGGTGATGCTGCGTGCCGACGCCCGTACCCCGCACCAGGCCGTGGTCACGGCGCTCGACGCGTTGGGCCAGCTGGGTTTCCGCCGCATCTCCATCGCCACCGCACCCGAGCAGCGCAAATGAGCAAATCGCAGCCACCGGTGTGGCCCATCTACAAACGCCTGCTGGGGTATACCGGCCTCTACAAGTGGTTCCTGGCGGCGGCCGTGGCGGGCATGGTGGTGGAAGCCATCGCCGGCTATGGCTTCATCCGCCTGATGGATCCGCTGGTCAACCGCGGCTTCGTCAATCCCGAGCCGAAGATGGCGGTGCTGCTGCCGCTGGCGATCGTAGGCTTGTTCGTGGTGCGCAGCCTGGCCACGTTTGTGTCCGACTACGGCATGGCCCGCACCGGGCGCAGCGTGGTGCGTGACCTGCGCGAGGAAGTCCTGTCGAAGTACCTGCGCCTGCCGTCCAGCCATTTCGATGGCGAGTCGACCCCGGTGATGGTGAGCCGGCTGAATTTCGACACCGAACAGGTCGCACAGGCCAGCTCGGATGCCTTGAAGACGATTGTCGCGGACGGCCTGACCATCATCGCGATGGTGATCCTGATGCTGCAGATGAGCGTCAAGGTGACGTTGGCGCTGCTGGTCATCGCGCCCTTCATCGGCTTCATCGTGTCCTACGTCGGCAAGCGTTACCGACGCATCAGCGGCGGCATCCAGGACGGCATGGGCAAGATGGCGCAGAGCGCCGAGCAGTCACTGGCCGCGCAGCAGGACGTGAAAGTGCATGGCGCGCAGGCGCTCGAGACCGCACGTTACGGGGTGCTGGCCAACCGCATCCTGGGCCTCAACATGAAGGTCGAGACCACGCGTGCCATGGCTTCGGGCGTGATCCAGTTCCTCGCCGCCTTCGCACTGGCCGCCATTGTCTGGGTAGCGACGCGCGAAGCGCTTGCAGGTCATCTGAACGCCGGTCAGTTCATGACCTTGATGAGTTCGATGATGGCCATCATCCCGTCATTGCGCCGCATCACCAGCGTGCAGACCCAGATCTCGCGCGGCGTCGCCGCCGCCGAACGCCTGTTCGGCATCCTGGATGCGCCGGAAGAACAGGATCGCGGCAAGGTCACTATCGGTCGCGCGCGTGGCGAGCTGGTATTCGACCACGTCAACCTGACGTACCCCGGCCATGATCGCGCGGTGCTGAGCGACATCAGTTTCACCGCAATGCCGGGCACGGTGACCGCCATCGTCGGTCGTTCCGGCAGCGGCAAGACCAGCCTGGTGCGATTGGTGCCGCGTTTCTACCAGCCCAGCGCGGGCACGATCACGCTCGACGGCGTGCCGCTGGACGACTACCGCTTGGCCGACCTGCGCCGGCAGATTGCCATGGTCGGGCAGAAGGTCATGCTGTTCGACGACAGCATCGGCACCAACATCGCCTATGGTGCGGAAGCCGACCCGGCCTCGCTGCGTGCCGCGGCTGAAGCCGCCAATGCGTGGGAATTCATCGAACGCCTGCCGCAGAAGCTGGAAACGCCCATCGGCGAAAACGGCGCGCTGCTGTCCGGCGGTCAGCGCCAGCGTCTGGCGATTGCACGCGCCATCCTGCGCGACGCGCCGATCCTGATCCTGGACGAAGCCACGGCCGCGCTGGACAACGAATCCGAGCGACTGGTGCAGAACGCGCTGCAGAAACTCATGCCCGATCGCACCACGCTGGTCATCGCGCATCGCCTGTCCACTATCGAACACGCCGACCAGGTGCTGGTGCTGGACCACGGCAAGCTGGTGGAGCAGGGCACGCATGCGCAACTGCTGGCGCTGGGTGGCCTGTACTCGCACCTGCATGGCATGCAATTCCGCGAGGCCGAGTGAGCAAGTCGCAGGACAAGACACCCGCCTGGTGGTACGGCGATGCGGCGCCTCCGCTGCATGCACGCCTGTTGGCATCGCTGTATGGCGGGGTAGTTTCGCTGCGGTGCAAGCTGTTCCGCATGGGCGTGTTGCGCTCGCATGCGGTGTCCGTGCCGGTGGTCGTGGTGGGCAATGTGTCCGTCGGCGGCACCGGCAAGACGCCATTGACCATCGCGTTGGTGCAGCGCCTGCGTGAGGCAGGCTTCAAGCCGGGCGTTGCCAGCCGTGGCTACGGCCGGCGTGACGAGGGCAGGGCGGGTTGGGTAGACCACCACACGCCTCCACAGGAAGGCGGCGACGAACCCGTGTTGATCGCGCGCCACACGGGCGTGCGCGTACGCGTCGATCGCAACCGGGTGGCGGCTGCGCGTGAACTGGTCGCGGCGGGTTGCAACGTGATCGTCTGTGACGATGGCCTGCAGCACTATCGCCTGCGCCGTGACGTGGAAATCGAAGTCATCGATGGCCGTCGTCGCTACGGCAACGGTCGCTTGTTGCCGGCAGGCCCCCTGCGTGAGCCTGCCGAGCGCGGCGGCGAATGCGATTTCCGCGTGGTCAATGGCGGCGACGCCAGTTTTGGCGAGTGGCCGATGCACCTGCGTGCCGACAATGCCACGCCGCTGCAGGGTGGGCGCAACCGTCCGCTGTCTTCGTTCGGCGGCCATCGCGTGCACGCCGTTGCCGGCATCGGCAATCCGGAACGGTTCTTCAACATGCTGCGTGCACTGGGCATCGGCGTGGTGCCGCATGCGTTCAGTGACCACCACCAGTACGTGCGCGGTGATTTGGAGTTCGGCAGCGACTTGCCGGTGTTGATGACCGAGAAGGACGCGGTCAAGTGTGCTGCGTTTGCCAGTGAGTGGCACTACAGCGTGCCGGTGGTTGCGGAACTGCCGGAGGCGTTCTGGGTGGCGTTGCTGGAGAAGTTGGGTGGTAAGCAGGTTATGGGGAGCTAAGGCGCACACCAGATGACTTGGTTACCTTCAAGCATTATCTCTGTAGCCCTTCTGCTCGCTTCTGCCGGGTGTGCCAAAGAGAGTGGCAAAGTTGCTCCAAGTGCTTTCGCCTTCTCGGAAGGCAGCGCTTGTGACTCATCGGAGTACGATCCATATTCCCCAGATAGAATTCAGTTGGCCCAGGCACCAAGCCTGACAGTTGACGTCGCCGCTTCTCTAAATTGCATCGCAAAGGTGGGTGACCCTTCGCTTCAGGAGGTATCCGGCAAGATTATCGTTGGCGTTCGTGAGACTTATCCGTCCAGCTCAGGCGCGGATGTGGCTGCAGCTTGCAACTGCAGCAAGGAGCTACGCTTTAAACTCCAGCGTGCCGTTCCTTCTGGCACGATCGTTGAGTTCCAAGTTGATGGGCGTACTACAGCAACTGCCAGCGCGCCCTAACAATTCGTTCAAGCCGAATCGGTAGTTCTTAGGGTTTAGTGCACGCGCTGATCCAAAATCATCTTGAAGCGTCATCCCCGCAAAAGCGGGGACCCAGCGACTTCAAGTGTGCGAAGAGCAAAGTCGCTGGGTTGACTGGCTTGCGCCATTGAAGGGCTATTCCGCTTTCGCGGGAATGACGATTCGGGGGTTGTTGAGGGGTCCGCTGGCTGTCGTGCAACAATCCACCAAGCTGATCACCAATCCCAAGCCATGCCCAACTCCCTGGACTTCATAGTCGCCATACCCGCTCGCTACGCCGCCTCGCGCCTGCCTGCCAAGCCGGTAAGCGGGTTATTGGTAGTTAGGTGCCACTTGTGAGTAAACGGCTAGCCATTTCAATTGCGATAGCCTTGCCGGTCTTGCTCGCCGGCTGCCCGCGTGCAAACTACCCGACATGCTCAAGTGAACCTGTCACCCACCCTGCCGGAAAGTGCTCTGCCTACTATTACAAAACAGACTACGGTTCCGGCGGCGTGACTACACAGGCTTTGACAGACTGTTCGATTGACTCCCAGCGCCTGGGCGGAAACATTGTGGCTTTCCACACACTCAAGCACGGTATTGGCCTTCGTTGGATTGACCCACACACCCTTGAGGTTTCGGTTCCTGATGGCGTCAAGCTGGAGACTCAGCGCGTGAGCGACGTTTACTCTGGCTATCCGATTACTTACTTATATCGCAAATTGTCGCCGGAGCGTCCGGAGTTCTTTGGGTGCAAGCCCAAGCGTCAGTAGGGTGGCGCCTGACAATTCATTCAAGCCAAGCCCGCATTGGGCGGCGCCTAGTTGCACGCCTTCGGCTATATTCGCACCCAGTCGCCGCCCTGCTGTGGGTCGGCTTAATTCAGGCGTTAGGCCTCATGAAGCGCATCGTCGCATTACTCATTTTTTCAATTATTTTGACGAGTGCCGATTGCTCTAGCGGATCAAGCAAGCATGAGCCTCAAGCTGGAATCTCTGTCGATTCCACACAGACAGCTGTAGCTCTCGACTGGCTCCGATCAAACAAGAACGAGTCTGCACTGGCCACCAATCGTTTTGGACCAACCTCAGCAGCTATTGAATTCGTTGAGCAGTTGTTTGCTGCCGGAGCAACGCAAGTGCTCGTCGTGGCCAGATTCACTGAGCCAGAGAGAATTGCAGCAGAAGGCGGTCCTTATGCGGACGAGCTCATTGTGCAACTCCCAAAAAATCCGGAGCAGCGCTCCGCGCTCTTCAGAATTATCGCTAAAGAGACGGAATCAGAAGGCTTTGAGTCACCACAGGACACCGGCCAAGCGACGGAAGCACTATGGTGGGACTGAGGGGTGAACTAACGCCCTAAGTTCAACACCATGATCTAGCAATCATCAAGCGTCATCCCCGCGAAGGCGGGGATCCAGGGATTTCAAGTGTGCGAAGTACAAAGTCCCTGGGTTCCCGCCTTCGCGGGAATGACGGTACGTAGTAGTTGAGGAGTTCCGTGCTTGTCGTGCAACAATCCACCAAGCCGATCACCAATCCCAAGCCATGCCCACGTCCCTGGACTTCATAGTCGCCATCCCCGCCCGCTACGCTGCCTCGCGCTTGCCCGGCAAGCCGCTGCGCCTGCTCGGCGGCGATCCGCTGGTTGTCCATGTCGCGCGTCGCGCGCTTGCGGCCGGTGCGCGTGAGGTGTGGGTCGCCACCGATGACGAACGCATTTCAACTGCATTGGAAAACAGCGGTGTGCGCGTGGCCATGACGTCGACGGCGCATGCCTCGGGAAGCGATCGCCTGGCCGAATGCGCCGACATCGCCGGTTGGCCTGATGACACCCTCGTGGTGAATCTGCAGGGCGATGAACCGTTCGCCCCGGCCGCGGGGATCCGCGCCGTCGCCGAAACCCTCGCCGCCAGCGGCGCGCACATGGCGACCCTCGCCACGCCCATCACCGATGCCGCGACCTTGTTCGACCCCAATGCCGTCAAGCTGGTACGCAGCGCCGCCACGGCCGAATGGGGCGATGCGCTGTACTTCAGCCGCGCACCGATCCCGTGGCACCGCGATGCCTTCGCACAGGACCACAACACCTTGCCTGCGGGCGAATGGCTGCGCCATATCGGCATCTACGCCTACCGCGCCGGGTTCCTGCGCGCCTTCGCTGCCTTGCCGCCCGGTCGCCTGGAACAAATCGAATCACTGGAACAACTGCGCGCACTGGAAGCCGGCTTCCGCATCGCCGTCGCACTGACGCCGGCACCGTTCCCGCCCGGCGTGGATACGCCTGAAGACCTGGCCCGCGCCGAACTGCAGCTGGCCAGCGACTTGCAGTGAAGCTACTCGTCGTCTGCCTGGGCAACATCTGTCGCTCGCCCTTGGCAGAGGGCGCGCTGCGTGCGCGCATCGCGGACTCCGCGCTGGCCGGTCGCGTGCAGGTCGACTCCGCCGGCACTGGTGACTGGCACGTGGGCCAACCGCCTGATCCGCGTGCCATCCGATGCGCGCGTGGGCATGGCGTGGACATATCCGGCTTGCGCGCACGCCAGCTGCATGCCGACGATTACGCCCACTTCGACTGGCTGCTGTGCGCCGACCCGCAGAACCTGCGTGACGTGATGCGGCGCGCACCGGCCGGTATGCGTGACAAGGCCGTGTTGCTGCTGGAATGGGCCGGCCTGGAAGCAGGCGCGGGCGTTCCAGACCCCTATACGGGTGGCCATGCCGAGTTCGAACACGCATGGCGACTGGTCGATTCGGCGGCACAGGCGGTCGTGGCCCGCCTGTGTGCACAGCCGGAGTCCGGCATAATCCAGACCAGATGACGACCCACCCGGCTCCCGAGTTCCCCGATACCCTGCAATGGCTCAACGCGCCGGCAACCACGTTGCACGAGCAACGCGGGCGGGTAGTGGCGCTGGTCTTCGTCAACGCGGCGTCGGCCTGGTGCTGGCAGCGCATGCGTGACCTGGCGCAACTGCACACCCGCTATCCGGGGCGCCTGCAGCCGATCGCCATCCACGTGCCACGCTTCGAATCCGAGCGCGATCCACAGAACGTGCTCAAGCAGCTGCGTCGGCAGGGCATCACGTTTCCCATTGCCCATGACGGCGATTGGCGCGCGTGGCAGCGCTTCGGCGTGGACACCTGGCCCAGCGTGCTGTTGATCGATGCCCACGGGCAGGTACGCGAGCGCGTGGTCGGGCTGGATTCCATCGCGCAACTGGAGCGGCCGCTGGCGGCGCTGTGCGATGCATTGCCGCAGCCGCATGATGATGACGCGCGCCGCTCCCTGGAGTCGAATCCCGAGCCGCAATCGGCACTGCGCTTCCCGGTGGGCATCGCGGCATCCGCGGACCGCCTGTATGTCGCCGACAGCGGCCACCACCGCGTCCTGGAATGCAACCACGCCGGGCGCGTGCTGCGCCAATTCGGCATGGGCACGGCGGACTTCATCGACGGTGAACTCGAACACGCCGCGTTCCGGCGCCCGCACGGCCTGGCCCTGGCGCGCGACGTGCTGTACGTGGCCGACAGCGGCAACCACGCGCTGCGTCGCATCGTGCTGAGTGCCGGCCGCGTGGAAACCCTGTGCGGCAATGGCCGCGCCGGCGAACCGGTCGCCGGTCCGGTGGCCAATCCACGCGATATCGCACTCAACCAGCCGCTGGCGGTCGCGGCCACCGACAGCGACGTGCATATCGCGCTGGCAGGCGACAACCGCGTGTGGACCTATTCCCTGGCGCGTGGCGACCTCGCTTGCCGCGCAGGTTCGGGCCAGCTCGACGTCCGCGATGGCATGGGGTCGGCCGCGGCATTCGCACAGCCGATGGCGTTGGCCGTGGTGCAGCAGATGCTCTATGTCTGCGATGCGCTGGGTTCTTCGGTGCGTTCCATGCAATTGCGCAACGACACCGTGCAGACGTTGCTGGGGCAGGGCATGTGGGATTTCGGCGATGCCGACGGTCCGCGCGAGCTGGCCCGCCTGCAGAACCCGCAGGCGCTGGCCCTCAGCCCGGATTCCCCGGTGCTGTGGATCGCCGATACCGGCAACGGCTGCCTGCGCAGCCTGCGCCTGGGTGGTGGCGAACTCTCCACGGTCTCGCTGCCACGCAAGCTGCAGGGTCCGGCCGGCCTGGCCATTTCCGCAGGCGCGCTGTGGATCGCGGAAACCGACGCGCATGCGGTGCTGCGTTTCGATATCGCCAGCGGCGTGCTGGAACCGGTGTCGATTGACGGGTGACCGGCGCGTGGGCGGCGTGGCAGGCGATTTCGATGGCAAGGCCTATGCCGCTGCGCTGAGCACGGCGCCCGGCGTGTACCGCATGTATGCGGCCGACGATAGCCTGCTGTACGTGGGCAAGGCCGGTGCACTGCGCAAGCGGGTGTCCAGCTACTTCAACAACACGCCCAAGACCCCGCGCATCCACGCCATGCTGGCGCAGGTAGCGCGCATGGACGTCACCGTCACCCGCACCGAAGGCGAGGCGCTGCTGCTGGAAAACCAGCTGATCAAGTCGCTGGCCCCGCGCTACAACGTGTCGCTGCGCGACGACAAGAGTTACCCGTACATCCTGCTGACCCAGGAAACCTGGCCGCGCATTGCCATGCACCGCGGTCCGCGCGCGGTGCCCGGACGTTACTTCGGCCCGTATCCCGGCGTGGGCGCGGTGCGCGACACCCTCAACCTGATGCAGAAGCTGTTCAAGATCCGCAATTGCGAAGACAGCGTGTTCCGCAACCGCACCCGGCCCTGCCTGCAGCACCAGATCGGCCGCTGCAGCGCACCGTGCGTCGACCGGGTACCTGCCGGCGATTACGCCCAGGCCGTGCGCCGTGCCGGCCTGTTCCTCGACGGACGCAGTGACGAACTGACCGACGAACTGGGCGCGGCGATGGAAGACGCCAGCCAGCGCCTGGAATTCGAGGAAGCTGCGCGCCTGCGTGACCTGGTCGGCTCGCTGCGCAGCATGCAGGCGCGCCAGTACGTGGATGGCCGCGCCGCCGACCTCGACGTGCTGGCCTGCGCCATGCAGGGCACCAGCGCGTGCGTGCTGCTGCTGGCGTTCCGTGACGGACGCAACCTGGGCACGCGCGCCTTCTTCCCGCGTACCCATGGCGAGGACAACCCGGCCGAGGTGCTGGCCGCCTTCGTATCGCAGTACTACGCCGAACAGACCCCGCCGCAGGAAATCGTGCTGGACCGGGAAATCCCCGACGCGGCGCTCATCGAAACCGCCTTGTCGGCGTCGGCGGAGCGCAAGGTGCAGCTGAAGTGGAACGTGCGCGGCGAGCGTGCCGGTTACCTGGACCTGGCCACGCGCAATGCGGAAATCACCCTGGCCAGCGAGCTCTCCAGTCGCAACGCGCAGCAGGTGCGCGGCGAAGCCCTGCGTGATTTGCTGGGCCTGGGCGAGCCGGCCAAACGCATCGAATGCTTCGACATCAGCCACACCATGGGCGAGGCGACGGTGGCCTCCTGCGTGGTCTTCGATGCCGCAGGCCCGGTGCGTGCGCAATACCGGCGCTACAACATCACCGGCATCGAGCCGGGCGACGACTATGCGGCCATGCGCCAAGCCATCGAACGTCGCTTCCGCAAGGCAGTGGAAGAGGGTGGCGTGCTGCCCGACGTGCTGCTGATCGATGGCGGCGCCGGGCAACTCACGCAGGCGCGCGAAGCCCTGGCCGAACTGGGCGTGGACAGCGTGGTGCTGGTCGGCGTGGCCAAGGGCGAAGAGCGCCGTGCGGGCCACGAGACCCTGATCCTGGCCGATGGTCGTGAAGTACAGCCGGGTGCGGCATCGCCGGCCCTGCAACTGGTGCAGCAGGTGCGTGACGAGGCGCACCGCTTCGCCATCACCGGCCACCGCGGCAAGCGCCAGAAGGCGCGCACCACCAGCAAGTTGGAAGACATCGCCGGCATCGGTCCGCGCCGACGCGCCAGCCTGCTCAAGCATTTCGGTGGACTGGCGGGGCTGAAAGCCGCGGCGGTGGACGAGATCGCGCGCGTCGAAGGCATCAACGATGCACTGGCCCAGCGAATCTACGCTAACCTGCATGGGCTGGCGGCACCCCCGGCGCCGGCCACGACAGGAAACGAGTAGCGCACGCGATGAAGTTGACCATCCCTACCTGGTTGACCCTGCTGCGGATCGTGTTGATCCCGGTGCTGGTCGTGGTGTTCTACCTGCCGTACTCCTGGAGCAATTTCGCCGCGGTGTTCGTATTCGTGTTCGCCGCGCTGACCGACTGGCTGGATGGCTGGATCGCGCGTCGCTACAACCAGTTCTCGGCCTTCGGTGCGTTCCTGGATCCGGTCGCCGACAAACTGATGGTGGCCGTGGCGCTGTTCCTGATCGTGCAGGGCCACCCCACGCCGTGGATGGCCTTCTGGGCCGCGGTGATCGTGGGCCGGGAAATAGCAGTGTCCGCATTGCGCGAGTGGATGGCCGGCATGGGCCAGCGCGCCAAGGTCAAGGTCGCGCCCATGGGCAAGTTCAAGACCATCGTGCAGATGGTGGCTTTGGGTTGCCTGCTGTACTCGGTGACGCCACCCAGCGCGCCGGAGGTCGATATCTGGATGGGCGACGTGGTTTTCCGCATCGGCGACTGGCTGTTGGCGGTCGCCGCCGTGCTGACGCTGTGGTCCGGCGCCCAGTATTTGCACGCGGCATGGCCCACTTTGCGCGAGGATGAACAAGCAGCGGTTGACAGTTCGCGTAAGGACGGTAAAATTCCGCCCCTCACAACGCGGGAATAGCTCAGTTGGTAGAGCACGACCTTGCCAAGGTCGGGGTCGAGGGTTCGAGTCCCTTTTCCCGCTCCAGTTTCACGACAGAACCCCGTACGCGGGGTTTTGTTTTGTGGGGCGCTACACTAGGCACGTCTGACGTGCCCACGCAGCGCACAGTCACCGGCCTGGTGGCAGAGTGGTTATGCAGCGGCCTGCAAAGCCGCGTACGCCGGTTCAATTCCGACCCAGGCCTCCATCATCGGCACACGCCGGTGTGTTGATCGAAAGCGCCCGCCATCGCGGGCGTTTTTCGTTGGTGGGCCGTATCATCGTCCGCGCCCGCTACAGTCGGGCGGCTATCCCCGCCCGGGTGGCGAAATTGGTAGACGCATCAGACTTAAAATCTGCCGGGGGCAACCCCATGCCGGTTCGATTCCGGCTCCGGGCACCACTGCCAGCCTTCGGGACGGCCTGACACCACGCGAGGACCGCAATGAGCCGCTACCTGGCCTATGGATTGAGCATCGCGATGACCGTGCTGTCGTTGCTGCTGGTGCTGCGGTGGCCGGCGTGGGGCTGGGGCGTGGTGGTGTTTGGCGGGCTGGCGCTGCTGGGCACCGTGGACATGCTGCAGAAGCGCAGCACCTTGCGCCGCAACTATCCCATCCTTGCGCACTTCCGCTACGGGCTGGAGTCCGTGGGCCCGGAGATGCGCCAGTACTTCATCGAAGGCGACACCGCCGAGGTGCCGTTTTCGCGCCAGCAGCGCGCGCTGGTCTACCAGCGTGCCAAGGGCGTCAACGACGTGGTGCCGTTTGGCAGCCAGCAGGGCGTGTACAGCCTTGACTACGAATGGCTGAACCATTCGATGGCGCCCTTGCACCTGGAATCACACGATTTCCGCATCACCATCGGCAGCGAATCCGCGCAGCCGTATTCGGCCAGCGTGTTCAATATTTCGGCGATGAGTTTCGGCTCGCTGTCGGCCAATGCCATCCGCGCGCTCAATGCAGGCGCCAAGCGTGGCGGTTTCTACCACGACACCGGCGAGGGCTCCATTTCGCCGTACCACCGTGAACCTGGCGGTGATCTTGTCTGGGAAATCGGCTCCGGTTACTTCGGCTGCCGCAACGACGACGGTAGTTTCAGCGAGGCGCGTTTCGCGGAGAATGCCGCTACGCCGCAAGTGAAGATGATCGAGATCAAGCTGTCGCAGGGCGCCAAGCCTGGCCATGGCGGCGTGTTGCCGGCGGCCAAGGTCAGTGCGGAAATCTCGGCCACGCGCGGCGTGCCGATGGGCGTGGACTGCGTGTCGCCGGCGCGGCACTCGGCGTTCTCCACGCCGGTGGAACTGCTGCAGTTCGTGGCGCGCCTGCGCGAGCTCTCCGGCGGCAAGCCGACGGGGTTCAAGCTGGCCATCGGCCATCCATGGGAATGGTTCGGCATTGCCAAGGCCATGCACGAGACGGGCATCCTGCCGGACTTCATCGTGGTGGACGGCGCGGAAGGCGGCACCGGCGCGGCGCCGGCGGAGTTCATCGACCACGTGGGCGTGCCCATGCACGAGGCGCTGATGCTGGTGCACAACACGCTGATCGGGCTGGACCTGCGCGAGCGCATCCGCATTGGCGCGGCGGGGCGCATCACCAGTGCGTTCGACCTGGTGCGGACCATGGCGATGGGCGCGGACTGGTGCAATGCGGGTCGCGGTTTCATGTTCGCGCTGGGCTGCATCCAGGCGCAGAGTTGCCACAACGACAAGTGCCCGACCGGCGTGGCCACGCAGAATCCGCGGCGCTGGCAGCACTTGGACGTGGCCGACAAGTCGGTGCGGGTGCAGCAGTACCACGACAATACGCTGAAGGCGCTGCGTGACCTGCTGGGTGCGGCGGGGCTGGAGCATCCGCGCCAGTTGGGGCCGGAACACATCCTGCGGCGGGTGTCGGCGGTGGAGGTGCGTTCGCTGGCGGCGCTGTACAACTACCTGGAGCCGGGGGAGTTGCTGGACCGGGTGCCGTCGCATGCGGTATTCCGCGGGTTCTGGGCGGAGGCGCGCAGTGATTCGTTCGCGCCGCCGGCGCGGGTGGCCGCTTTGCGGGAGAGCAAGTCGCGCTAGGCGGGGCAGGGGAAGGCCGGGTTTGACCAAAATGGCTTCGACCTTTACCATTTGCGGCCCGATTGACCCCAGTTTCGGGCGGTTAGCTCAGCGGTAGAGCATTGCCTTCACACGGCAAGGGTCGCAGGTTCGAACCCTGCACCGCCCACCAAGAGAATCCTAGAAAATTAGGTGTTTGCGACGAAACCGGCCTAGTGCCGGTTTTTTCATGGGAGCATGGCGGGAGCAATGGCAATAGAAACTCAATTGTAGATAGACAACAGCTGGCCTTTTCGGAAGTCTGCCGCCCTGTGCCTGTCCGATACTTGCTCTAAGCTGCAAGAAACTGGGGAGAATTTGAACAGACATGAACATCATGACCGCCGTCCAGCACCCGCTAGTGCTTTTCATACTTGGCTGTCTAGTGACTTATGTGTTCCACCGTTTGCAGAAAAATCATCGGCGAATTAGCTATCAGAGTTCCGACACCATCGTCATAGACCCACGGATCAGCGAAGAAGAGAACTTGCTTGAAGTTAGATATGGGGGGGACGTTGTTCCACAAGTAACCCGTACCGTAATCAGATTCTGGAACTCTGGCACCGAAACAATAGATGGAAATGATGTTTCGGGAGCCGATCCTTTTCGGTGGCAGCTGCCAGAAAACGCAGCTTTCCTTGCGTTAAATGTAGACCGCACAACTCGCGCAGCGAATCTCATATCCATTGAAAAAAATGGCAACAATCTACTTCTGAAGTTTGATTTTCTTGATCCGTATGATGGCGCGACTATTTCCATTCTTCATACGGCAGTTGTCAGCAACTCTAGCCTCAGAGGAACAATTAAAGGGATGAGAGGGAAGATTAGTTCTCAAGGCGGAATTAGTGAGATTCCAAATTTTCCGCCGATGGGAAGAATGCCTGAGAAAAGCAACAAAAGCGGCATCAGAAGATGGATTGGTCGCGCCTTCGCGCTGGGTGTGTTCCTTGCGACTCTATTTGGAATTGCGTATGCCCTCGCAGGATTCTTTCCAGATTACTTCCTCGACAATATCCCTTACATCGTTAGCGAAGAACCCAGCGCCCCAGAGGTTGTTCGTGGAAAGATAAACATTGCTATCGTGCTCAAAGGATTGCTATTTACGGTCTTCTTCGGACTCATTAGCGCTGCGATAGTCTCTAATTGGAGGAATAAGCCCCCTACAAAGCTCAGGCTTGATTCATAGAGTTCCGAAGGTCAAACCTAGATCATCATCACTAACGATTCTGGTGCGACCAGCGGAACCGCTGCGGTACCGCCCACGCCCACGGCCATTGCCAGCCCGCGTAGGGCGGAACCCGCGCAGCGGATTCCGCCGCATGTGCCCAAGTTGAGGCGGTCTCATCTGTCCACCACATTCGGCGGAATCGCCTGTGGCGTTTCCGCCCTACGTTGGTTTCCCTAGGTAGAGGTAGAAGCAACATCAAGATCAAAGGCACCCCTCCTCAATCCTCCCCTGCTTCGCAAGGGAGGAGGCAAAAGCTGGTCTACCTGTCTTTGTAGATCCGAGCTTGCTCGGATGCTTTTGATCCTGTGCGAAAAGCTCAGAGCAAGTTTCGCTGTTGAAAGCCGCTATGCTCTGGCCGGGCTACGTCACAAGACCAACAATTGGAGAGCAGGATGGCATCGATGGTTTCCGCTGGCTTTGTCGCCATTGCCACCCTATTCGCGAGTGCGGGATTGCAGGCGCAGTCGATGCGGCCGTTCCTCGACTTCAAGACAGCGGACGCGATCCGCGACCATTGCCTGGCCAATGCCGAACAGGCTGGCGAAACAGTCGCCGTTGCAGTTTTCGACGGCGGTGGCGACTTGATCAGCTTCTCCAACCATGGTGCCTCGCCGGCGGCTGCTGCCTTGGCACAGTGGAAGGGACGCTCTGCCGCGGTCTACCGGAGTTCGACACGCGACACCGCTACATGGAACACGCCGACGGCACCGATGATTGCAACGATGGAAGGCGGTGTGCCCCTCTTTACGCGTGACGGCACGGCGATCGGCGGGATTGGCGTTTCCGGTGCGTCATCAGCGTTCGATGCCGACTGCGGAACCAGAGCGGCAGCGGCGGCGGGTCTGATGGTTTCGCGCCCGGAGCCCAAGAACCCGTAGCATCGTTCGTGTGGTCGGTCTCGCGATTGATGCCGTTCGCTGCGCTCACCACATCCTGCGAAAGCGGGTTCCAATGAACGGAACCGGCAATGCGCTGCATGGATCTGCCAACCACGCACCAGTTTGCAGCCATCCAGCGAATGACAGCCTGTCACCCGTTGCCTAAACTCACCATTCCGACTTCCCGGCGCTTGGGCGGGTTGCGGAACACGCCAGCATGTCGGTGCTGGATCAATGAACACTTTCGTTTGCATTCCATGGCGCCATTAGCGCTGCGGGATGCGTAACCAACCTTGGGGGTTGGACATGCGCTCGCTCAACGTACTGCTTCTTCTTGGCGTGGCTTTCCTGGCCGGCTGTGGGAACAAATCCACGCAAGCCACCGACAGCAAAGTCGTCGCGACTCCCGAAGTGGCCCAATCCGCTGCTGACACTTCAGCAGCACCCGCATCGACGGCATCGACGCCACCACCGACTGTCCTGTTCCGCAACGTCCGCATCTTCAACGGCGTCGATCCCGACCTGCAGCCCGCCCGCAACGTACTCGTTCGCGGCAACCGCATCGCCCAGATCAGCGAATCCGACATCGCCACCGAAGCCGGCACCACCGTCATCGACGGCACCGGCCGCACGCTGATGCCCGGCCTGATCGACATGCATTGGCACACCATGGCCGTGCGGCCCAACATCGCCGTGGCCATGTCATCGACGGCCGGCTACCTGAACCTCATGGCCGGTGCCGAAGCCTCCGACACCCTGCAGCGCGGCTTCACCACCGTGCGCGACCTGGGCGGCGCTTCGTTCGGCCTGAAACAGGCGATCGATGAAGGCTGGCAGGCTGGCCCGCGCATCTATCCCTCCGGCGCCATCATCAGCGTCACCGGTGGCCACGGCGATTTCCGCAGCCGGCTCGAATTGCCGCGCACGCTGGGCGCACCCATGGCCCATACCGAAGCCATGGGCGACACCATGATTGCCGACAGCCCGGATGAAGTGCGCGCGCGTGTCCGCGAACAACTGATGCAGGGCGCGTCGCAGATCAAGCTTACGGCGGGTGGTGGTGTGTCTTCCCCGCACAGCCCGCTGGATGTCGCCACCTTCACCCTGGAAGAACTGCGCGCCGCCGTGGAAGCCGCCAACAACTGGGGCACCTACGTCACCGCGCATGCCTACACGCCGCAGGCCATCGAGCGCGCCATCGAAGCGGGCGTGCAGTGCATCGAGCACGGCAACCTGATGGATGACGCCACCGCAAAGCTGATGGCGGACAAAGGCATCTGGCTGAGCATACAGCCGTTGCCGGACGAGTTGCTCCAGGCCTTCCCGGTTGGCTCCAGCGAGCACACGCGTGGCCTGGAAGTACTGGCCGGCACCGACCGCGCCTACCAGCTGGCGAAGAAATACAAACTCAAGACGGCCTTCGGCACCGACGTGCTGTTTTCCGCCGCGCTCGCGCGTCGCCAGGGCCAACTGCTGACCACGTTGACCCAGTGGTACACGCCTGCCGAAGCCCTGATCATGGCCACCAGCAAGAACGCCGAATTACTCGCCCTGGCCGGGAAGCGCAACCCGTATCCCGGTAAGTTGGGCGTGGTGGAAGAGGACGCGATTGCCGACCTGCTGCTGGTGCAGGGCGATCCGCTGGCGGATATTTCACTCATTGCGAACCCGCAGCAGAACTTCCGCGTCATCCTCAAGGACGGCCGCATCTACAAGAACACGGTTCCCTGAGCGAACGCTCAACAACCATAGGCCGCATAGGGCGGGCTCAAGCCCGCCGCCCGCCGCCCGCCGCCCGCCGCCCGCCGCCCGCAAGATCACGACGTTGCATCCGGTGGACCAAGGCCCACCCCACGGAATGCGATACCTTATTGCCCGTCCATGTCCGATGCAGCAGGCATGGCGATGGAAGCAACCGACGTGATCCGGAGCGCGCAATGACAATGGAAGGCGAAGACGTGGCGACTAAATCCGCGCGCGGGCAGGGCAGCAGGGTGGCGCAGTTTTTCCAGGCGGCCAGCTACCTGCAGTATCCCTTCATGCTGGTTGCGCTGGGCTACACGCTGGTCCCGTATTTCACCGGCTTCGATACCTTTTGGCCCTCGGTCAACAAGGCCCTGATCTTCGCCGGGTTGGGAATCAGCTTTTCTACCCTGCAGGACACCAGCAAGACCCAGAACAATTTCTCGAAGAAGATCTGGCAGGATCCGAAGAAAGGACAGCGCGCCTTGATCCTGATCGCGCTGACTGCCTTGGCGCTGTTGTGCTTCGGCATGTACGGATTCCTGACGGCACGCGAAGGCATTGCCAAGGAAGTCGGTTTCGGCATCCTGATGCTGGGCATCAGCTACATCGGCCTGCTCAAGAGCGCCATCGAAATGCATGAGCGCCATCGGATTGATGCTTAGGCGCGGGTGTCGGCCAGGGGATCCTCACTTCCAGCAACACATGCTGCAGGGATAATTGGCCCACGGCTGCATCGGCACGCTTATTGGAAGCGGCGGCTAATGCCCCCATCGTCCTGAACACCCCACAAGGAATCCCGACATGAGCGAACACGACCGCGTCACCCCCACGCCAGCCGGCAACGGACCGGCTACCGAGGTCGCCACCCTGGCCGGTGGCTGTTTCTGGGGCGTCGAGGAAATCCTGCGCGCCGTACCAGGCGTCATTGATACCGACGTGGGTTACACCGGCGGCTGGCTGGAAAATCCCACCTACGACGACACCCACGACAGCAAGTCAGGTCATGCCGAAGCAATCCGGATCACGTTCGATCCGTCGGTGCTGAGCTATGAAGATCTGCTGGAAAGCTGGTTCTTCAAACTGCATGACCCGACCACGCTCAACCGCCAGGGCAACGACATCGGAACCCAGTACCGCTCGGCGCTGTTCCCGCACTCGCCGGAGCAGAAGGCGACGGCCGAAGCAGTGATTGCGCGCGTGGATTCCTCCGGCAAATGGAAGCAGCCGATCACCACCTCGATCGAGCCGGAAGCCACCTGGTACAGCGCCGAGTCCTACCACCAGGATTACCTGCGCAAGCACCCGGGTGGATACAGCTGCCACTTCATGCGCGATTGAATCGCTGTGCAGATCCGAGCAAGCTCGGATCTACGAGCGGCAAGAGCAAGAGCACCCCTCCTCCTCAGCCGCTAGCCCCGGCATCGATCTCCCCTGCTTTGCAAGGGAGGAGGCCATGAAGCTAGAAATCCGCATCCAGCACGATGCGGTAGCGCGCCTTGCCGGCACGCAGGTGGTCCATCGCCTCGTTGACGCGGCTCATGGGGAAATGTTCCGTCTGCGGCGTGACCTGGTGGCGTGCCGCGAAGTCCAGCATCGAATCGATGGCCGCGCGCGAACCGGTGGGTGAACCCGAAACTGCCTTCTGCCCCATCAACAGCGTGAACACCGGCACCGGGATCGGTTCCAGCACCGCGCCCACCACGTGCAACCTGCCGTTGGGCGCCAGCGCCGCCAGCAGTGCGTCCCAGTCCAGTGGCACGTTCACGGTGTCGATGATCAAGTCCAGCGTGCCTGCAATGGCGGCAATCGCCTTGGAATCGCGGCTCGACACCACGCGGTGCGCACCGAACGCGCGCGCTTCCTCGATCTTCGAATCACTGGACGTGAATGCCGTGACTTCGCAGCCCCAGGCCTTGCAGAACTTCAGCGCCATGTGGCCCAGGCCGCCGATGCCGATCACGCCGACGCGCGAAGTGGGTGAAATATTCAATTCGCGCAGCGGTGCGAACACGGTGATGCCGCCGCACAACAAGGGACCGCTTTCGCGCGCATCCAGGCCTTCCGGAATCTGCATCGCCCACACCCAGTGCGCACGCACGCGGTCGGCGAATGCGCCGTGGCGACCAAACAGCGTCGGTTGCAGTTTCGCGCACAGGTTGTGGTCGCCGTCCAGGCATTGCTTGCAGTGCATGCAGCTGCCCGCATTCCAGCCCAGGCCGACGTATTGGCCCAAGGTGACGCCCTTGGCCTGCGGCCCCATCGCCACCACGCGGCCTACGGCTTCGTGACCTGGCACGAATGGATAACGGGTCTGTCCCCATTCGTTGTCCAGCATCGACAGGTCGGAGTGGCAGACGCCGCAATGCTCGACCGCGATTTCCACTTCTTCATCGCCGAGTGGGCCCGGATCGTATTCGAAGGGTTCCAGCGCTGCGCCGGCGGACGGTGCTGCCCAGGCTTTGATCATCGACATCGGTGTGCTCTGGTTCCAAGGGATAGCGGATGGTGCGCCATGCCTACAAGTGGCGCAATCTCGCCGACGCCGGGAGGCGTCAATTGATGAGGTACACGCGTGGGCGCGGCATGTCTTCGTTGATCTGGAAGAACCAGCGGCCGGCGATACCGGGAACCACGATGATCTCCGGCGAATCCACGGGCGTACGCAGCTTGCCGGCGCCTTTCAGTACTTTCCATTGCTGGCCGTTTTCAAGTTCGAACACAGTGCCCGGTTCCCAACTGCTGGCCGTGCCCTTCAGGCGGCTCTTGATCGGCTGGTCGTTCAAGCCGATGAAGGAAGCGCGGCTGCGCTGCTGATCCACGATGGGTGCGCTGGCCTGCGCTGCTTCCACGGTTTTGACCAGGTCCTGCTGCAGGAGTTGGTTCAACAGCTTCAACTGTTTGGCCGACAAAGTGTCCAGGCCAGTCGCATGCATCTGCTCGGCGGTGAAGCGTTCTTCCAAGGCGATGTAGGCTTGGCTGGCCATCGCCGTAAACAGCACCAGTGAAAGCACGAGGGCCAAAGCCGCCTTGATGAACATGCCGCCATCTCCGGCCGGCAGTACCGGCATTACGAACAGGCAACAAGTTTGAGACGGTTTTGTTTCAGCTTCGTGTCATGGACGGGCGCGCGTGACCGGGACTGACCAAGAAGCCGCGTTTGATCGCCATGGCGCAAGCAGAAACCCGCTGCGGTGCTGGCGGCTGGGTCCCGGCGTTCGCCGGGATGACGACTCCACGGTCACGGGGTGTCGGTCAACCAGGCGCTGCAATCGCAGCGCCTGGCAGTGCAATCAGGAAGTCACTGCTTCTTCCAGGATGCGCAGGCCCACCGCTGCGGTTTCCTCGGCCTCGCGTTCCTGTTCCTGCGCGTGCTTGGCTTCCTTTGCCATCATCAGCGGGCAGTGCGCGCTCATGTAGTCGATTTCCAGGTTCAGGTGTTCCAGCAGGAAATCCACGAAGGCGCGCACCTTGGGTGACTGCGTGTGGCCGCGCGGGAACACTGCGTTCAATTCGTACTCGCCGCCGATCCAGCCGGCCAGCACGCGTTGCACCACGCCCATTTCCACGAACGGCTTGACCATCACGTCGGCGGCGATCATCACGCCTTCGCCGCAGAGCAGGGCACCCTTCAGCGCGGCGGGATCGTTGGCGACGAGGATCGGATTGACCACGAACTCCTGGCTTCCGCCACCGTCGTTCAAGCTCCACTGATAGCTGTTGCCATGGCGGTGCTTGGGCATGGCCATGACCCGGTGGTGCTGCAGGTCGTTGGGATGCAGGGGCTCGCCGTGCTTGGCCACGTAGCTGGTCGCTGCGTACACCTGCGTGCGCAGCGTGCCGAGTCGACGTGCGACCAGGTTGGAGTCAGGCAGGTTGCCGATGCGCAGGGCGACGTCGATTTCTCCGCCGATCAAATCCAAAGGTTCGTCACTGAGCATCATCTCGATGCGCACTTCCGGGTGGCGTGCATGGAATTCGCCCAGCAGCGGCGCGATCTTGTCGATGCCGATGGAATAGGGCGCGGTGAACTTCAACCAGCCGCGCGGGCCGGCATGCAACTGGCTGACCGCGCTCTCGGCCTCGGTGAGTTCGCGCGCTATGCGTTGGCAATGTTCGTAATACACGTTGCCGGCTTCGGTCAGGCCCAGGCGGCGCGTGGTCCGATGCAGCAGCTGTGCGCCCAGGCGGGTTTCGAGGTCCTGCACCTTCCTGCTGACCGTGGTCTTGGGAAGTCGCAATGACTTGGCCGCGGCGATGAAGCTGCCGTGCTCGACCACCTTGACGAAGATCAGGGTGTCGTTGAGATCGTGGCTCATGGTGGGCTCCGGAGTGTCGAGGGCAGGGGGAGGGAAAGAATTGGACCGCTGACGGGATGATTATTCCCTTTAATCCAGACTAATCAAGTCCTGATTAGGGGTCTATCTTCACCGCCTGCCCCAAGCAACCGGTCCTCCCCCATGTCCTTCTTCCACTTCCTGCGTCCCAAGCCTCTGCTCGAAATCACCGAGGAGGCAACGCTTTCAGAGCTGCGCAGCCTCACCGATCGCCTGTCCAGCGCGGGTTTCCGCGAGTTCACCACACCGCATCGCACCCAGGGTGGCGGTGGCGTGCGCCTGGTCAGCAAGGGCAAGGGCTCAATAGCCGGAATCGGGATTATCCCGTTGGCGGGAGTAAAAGTCCCATGAGTGGGATATTGAACCCCGAGGTCCTGGTGCTCGGCGCCGGTGGCACGGTGGGGTTTGGCGTAGTCGGTGCGCTGTTGGAAGCCGGCAGCCCGGTACTCGCCCTCGGTCGCGACGGCATGCGCATGCAGGCGCTGGCCGAACATTTCGCCGACGAACCCGCGCTGGAACTGATGACCTCCGACTGCATCAGCACCGATGCGGCGGCGGCGAACCTGGTGACACAGTTGCGCACGCGCAAGCGCCCGCTGCGCGCGGTGTTCGCCAGCCTGGCCAGCCCGCTGGAAAGCGGACGCCTGCTGGATCGCCCGGCTGAATTCCTCGGCGAGAAATTGCAACTCGACCTGGTTCCGCATTTGGCGGCGGCGCGCCACCTGATTCCGCTGCTGGCCGAACACGACGGCACTGCCAATTACATCCTGATCGGTGGCCCGCATGCAGAACGTGGCTGGGCGGGTTACGGACATGCCTCGATCACTGCGGCCGCGCTGCGCATGCTGGCCAACGTGCTGCACGAGGAAGCCCATGCGCTGGGCGTGCGCGTGCAGATGCTGGCCGTTTCCCAGCCCGTGTGCACGCCCGAAAACGCGCGCAATGCGTGCAGCGAATGGCCGAGTGCATTGGCGGTGGGTCGCCATGCGGTGTCGCTGCTGACCGACAAGCGTCGCGCGAATGCCGTGGTGCCTTTCGATGCCGGTCGCGCGCTGGTGCCGCCGCAGCCCTTGTTCAACGAATTTTCCCTTCCCCTTTCCCATTTCGAGATCACCCCATGAACCCTCTCTCCTATATTTCGGCGCGTACGCGTCGTACCACTGCCTTGGGTGTGATGCTGGCGCTGTCCGTCGCCGTCATGGCCGGTTGCAGTGGCCAGGCCAGCGAAAACGCACAGATGCCGCCGCCTGCGGTCAGCGCCGCACCGGTGCTGCTGAAGCAGATCAGCCAGTGGGATGACTTCAGTGGCCGCGTGGAAGCGGTGGAAAGCGTGGACCTGCGTCCGCGGGTCTCCGGCTACATCGACCGCGTGAACTACACGGAAGGCCAGGAAGTACGCAAAGGCGACGTGCTGTTCACCATCGATTCGCGCAGCTACCGTGCTGAACTGGCCCGCGCCCAGGCTGATCTCGCCCGCGCGCGCAGCCAGGCCGACCTGGGCCGCAGTGAAGCGGCACGGGCGAAGAAGCTGTCCGACCTGCAGGCCATTTCCACCGAAAGCTACGAGCAGCGCCGTTCCGCCGCTGCTGAAGCGCAAGCCAATGTCGCGGCCGCGCAGGCGGCCGTGGATGCCGCGCGCTTGAACCTGGAATTCACCCAGGTGCGCGCACCGATCAGTGGTCGTGCCGGTCGCGCGCTGGTCACCGCCGGCAACCTGGTCAGTGCGGGTGATGCCGCCAGCGTGCTGACGACGCTGGTGTCGCTGGACAAGATGCACGTGCACTTCGATACCGACGAACGCACCTTCCTGCATTACGCCGAACTGGCACGCAAGGGCGAGCGTCCCAGCGAGAACGGTGCGGGCGTGCCGGTGCAGGTCGGCCTGGTGGGCGAGCACGGATTCCCGCACACCGGCGTGGTGGATTTCCTGGACAACCAAGTGGATCCGACCACCGGCACCATCCGCGCCCGCGCGCTGCTGGACAACGCGGATCGCAACTTCACGCCTGGCTTGTTCGCCCGTGTACGCGTGCTGGGCAGCGGTGAGTTCAACGCCCTGCTGATCGACGACAAAGCCGTGCTGACCGACCAGGACCGCAAATACGTGTACGTGGTTGACGCCAAGGGCACCGCACAACGCAAGGACGTGCAGGTCGGACGCATGGCCGATGGCCTGCGCATCGTTGAAAGCGGATTGGCGAAGAATGATCGCGTGATCGTCAGCGGCGTGCAGAAGGTGTTCTTCCCCGGCATGCCGGTGGATGCGAAGGCGGTGGTGATGGGTGCGAAGGAACCTGCGCCTGCAGTGGCAATGAAGTAGCGGCGACAAAGCCCCCTCCCTTGCGAAGCAGGGGAGGGATGGGGAGGGGTTGCTTCTTGCACCGAATCTCCAAAGTCAAAAGCTTCCCCCATCCGCCTTCGGCACCTTCCCCCGCAAGCAGGGGAAGGGTTCGACTTCCTGCATGGCAGGGAGACGGGTTCTCTTTTTTCCAAGATCCAGCAGTAACAGGAAATCCCCATGGACTTTTCCAGATTCTTCATTGACCGGCCGATCTTCGCGGCGGTGTTGTCGATCGTGATCTTCGCCGCAGGGCTGATCGCGATTCCCATGTTGCCCATTGGCGAATACCCCGAAGTGGTGCCGCCGTCGGTGGTGGTGCGCACGGTGTATCCCGGTGCCAACCCCAAGGTGATCGCGGAAACCGTGGCCACGCCACTGGAGGAAGCCATCAACGGCGTCGAGGACATGATGTACGTCAAGTCCGTCGCCGGTTCGGATGGCGTGCTGCAGATGACCGTCACCTTCAAGCCGGGCGTGGATGCTGATGAGGCCGCCGTGCGCGTGCAGAACCGGGTCAGCCAGGCGCTGGCGCGCTTGCCGGAGGACGTGCGCCGCCAGGGTGTCACCACGCAGAAGCAGTCGCCGGTGTTCCTGATGGTGGTGCACCTGGTGTCCACCGACGGCAAGTACGACTCGCTGTACCTGCGCAACTACGCACGACTGCACGTGAAGGATGAAATGGCGCGCATTCCAGGCGTCGGCGAAGCGCAGGCGTTCGGTGGCGGCGACTACGCCATGCGCTTGTGGCTGGACCCTGACAAGGTGGCCTCGCGTGGCCTGACCGCCAGCGATGTGTTGCGCGCGGTGCGTGAGCAGAACGTGCAGGTATCGGCCGGGCAATTGGGTGCGGAACCGATGCCGAATGGTAGCGACTTCCTGTTGCCCATCAATGCCAAGGGCCGCCTGCAGAGCACCGAGGAATTCGGCAACATCGTGCTGAAGGCCGGTGCGGATGGTGAGATCGTGCGCCTTGCCGACGTGGCCCGCATCGAACTGGCTGCGGGCGACTACACGCTGCGCGCACGCCTGGATGGCATGAACGCCTCGGCCATCGGTATTTTCCAGGCGCCCGGTGCCAACGCACTGGACATCCGCGATGCGGTGGTTGCCAAGATGGAAGAGATTTCCAAGACCCTGCCGCCGGGTGTCGAGATCAAATCGGTCTACGACACCACCATCTTCGTGCGCGATTCGATCAAGGCCGTGATCACCACGCTGCTGGAAGCCACCTTGCTGGTGGTGCTGGTGGTGATCCTGTTCCTGCAGACCTGGCGTGCGTCGATCATCCCCTTGATCGCGGTGCCGGTGTCCATCGTCGGCACGTTCGCGGTGCTGTATCTACTCGGGTTCTCCATCAACACCTTGACCCTGTTCGGGCTGGTGCTGGCCATCGGCATCGTGGTGGATGACGCCATCGTGGTGGTGGAGAACGTGGAGCGCAATATCGAGGAAGGCCTCGCGCCGCTGGCGGCCGCGCACCAGGCGATGAAGGAAGTGTCCGGCCCCATCATTGCCATTGCATTGGTGCTGTGCGCGGTCTTCGTGCCGATGGCCTTCCTGAGTGGCGTGACCGGGCAGTTCTACAAGCAGTTCGCGGTCACCATCGCGATTTCCACGGTGATCTCGGCGATCAACTCGCTGACCTTGTCGCCCGCGCTGGCTGCGCTGCTGTTGAAGCCGCACGATGCGCCCAAGGATGCATTGACCCGCGTCATCGATCGCCTGTTCGGCTGGCTGTTCCGTCCGTTCAACCGCCTGTTCAAGCGGGGTTCTGAGCGCTACGAAGGCGCGGTGTCGTGGGCGCTGGGCCGTCGTGGCGTGGTGTTCGCGGTCTATGCGGTGCTGCTGATCGGTGCGGGCGTGATGTTCAAGGCGGTGCCGGCCGGATTCATCCCGCTGCAGGACAAGCTGTATCTGATCGCCGGCGTGAAGATGCCGGAAGGTGCCTCCATCGAGCGCACCGACGCAGCGCTGAAGAAAGTCGCGGAAATTGCCAAGGGCATCGAAGGCGTGGAAAGCGAAATCGCCTTCCCGGGCCTGAATCCGCTGCAGTTCACCAATACCCCGAACAGTGGCGTCGCCTTCTTTACCCTGAAACCATTCAACGAACGTAAGAACACCGCCAAGCAGATCAGCGACGAGTTGAATGCGAAGATCGCCGGTATCCAGGAAGGTTTCGCCTTCGCATTGATGCCGCCACCGATCCAGGGCCTGGGTAATGGTTCGGGCTACTCGCTGTTCATCGAAGACCGCACCAACCAGGGTTACGGCGCGCTGCAGAATGCAGTGAATGCGTTCCAGGGCGCAGCCTCGCAAACGCCCGGCATGGGTTTCCCGATCAGCAGCTACCAGGCCAACGTGCCGCAGCTGGACGCCGACGTGGATCGCGTCAAGGCCAAGGCGCAGGGCGTGCCGCTGACCGAATTGTTCGACACGTTGCAGACCTACCTGGGTTCGGCCTACGTCAACGACTTCAACATGTTCGGCCGTACCTGGCAGGTGATCGCACAGGCCGACGGTTCGTTCCGTGATGACGTGGAAGACATCGGCAACCTGCGCACCCGCAACGTGCATCGCGAGATGGTGCCGATTGGCAGCATGGTGAAGATCAGCAAGACTTTTGGGCCGGATCCGGTGATCCGCTTCAACGGCTATCCCGCCGCCGACATCCTGGGTGAAGCCGATCCGCGCATGCTGTCGTCGGCCGAAGCCATGGACAAGGTGCGGGAGATCGCCGCGACCGCGTTGCCGGGCGGAATGGGTATCGACTGGAGCGACCTGAGCTACCAGGAAGCCACGCAAGGCAAGGCGGCGCTGGTGGTGTTCCCGCTGGCCGTGTTGCTCGCCTTCCTGGTGTTGGCGGCGTTGTATGAAAGCTGGACGCTGCCGCTGGCGGTGATCCTGATCGTGCCGATGACCCTGTTGTCCGCCTTGCTGGGTGTGTGGTTGACCGGTGGCGACAACAACGTGTTCGTGCAGGTGGGCCTGGTGGTGTTGATGGGCCTGGCGTGCAAGAACGCGATCCTGATCGTCGAATTCGCGCGCGAACTGGAAATGCAGGGCAAGGGCATCATCGAAGCCGCACTGGAAGCCTGCCGCCTGCGCCTGCGTCCCATCGTCATGACCTCGGTCGCCTTCATCGCTGGCACCGTGCCGCTGGTGCTGTCGCATGGCGCAGGCGCGGAAGTGCGTTCGGTCACCGGCATCACCGTCTTCGCCGGCATGTTGGGCGTGACCTTGTTCGGCCTGTTCCTGACCCCGGTGTTCTACGTGACGTTGCGCAAGCTGTCGGGTCGTGCACTGGTCAACCACGGCCTGGTGCTGCATGCCAGCACGGCCCATTCCTGATCACCCATTCCTCATCCACATATTGGAGAACAACATGAGCCACCACACTTCCAGGATCGCGCTGGTCACCGGCGCCACCCGCGGCATCGGCTATGAAACCGTGCGCGGCCTTGCCCAGGCGGGCGTACACACGCTGCTGGCCGGGCGTGATCGCAGCAAGGCGGTGCAAGCCGCGCTGGAGCTGCAATCCGAAGGCTTGCCGGTCGAGGCCATCGAACTCGACGTGACGGACGCCGCCAGCATCGCTGCGGCGGTCGAAGAGGTGACGAAGAAATTCGGCCACCTCGACATACTGGTCAACAACGCCGGCATCATGATCGACGAAAGCGGGAAGAAGATCTCCGAACAATCCCCGCGGACCTGGCGCGACACCTTCGACACCAATGTGTTCGGCTTGATCGACACCACCAACGCCTTCTTGCCCTTGCTGCACAAGTCGGCAAGTGCCCGCATCGTCAATGTTTCCAGCCTGCTGGGTTCGCTGGCGCTGCACAGTGATCCGGCTTCGCCGATCTACGATTTCAAGGTGCCTGCCTACAACGTGTCCAAGAGCGCGGTGAATGCGTGGACGGTGCAGCTGGCCTACGAACTGAAGGACAGCACCGTCAAGGTCAACACCATCCATCCCGGCTACGTGAAGACCGACATGAATGCCGGTGCTGGCGAGATCGACGTGCCGGATGGCGCGCGCACCAGCATCAAGCTGGCCCTGATCGACGACAACGGCCCGAACGGTTCCTACTTCTACCTCGACGACGTACTTCCCTGGTAAGTGCGTTTCCGTCCCACGCATGCCCGGCGCGCAACGCGCCACCCGATGGAGCAGATGATGAGCAACAACATGAAAATCGCGCTGGTGACCGGCGCAACCCGTGGCATCGGCCTGGAAACCGTGCGCCAGCTTGCCGCTGCCGGCGTGCATGTCCTGCTTGCCGGGCGTGATGCAGGCAGGGCCGAAGAGGCGGCGCTGCAGTTGAGCAAGGCGGGCTTGCCGGTTGAATCGATCACGCTGGACATCACCAGTGCGGCCAGCATCGCCGCGGCAGTGGTCGAAGTGACCCGCAATTTCGGACGGCTGGACATACTGGTCAACAACGCCGGCGTGTTCATCGATGATTTCGCCAAGACGCCATCCGAACAGTCGCTAGACACCTGGCGCACCACCTTCGACACCAATCTGTTCGGCGTTGTCGCGGCCACGCAGGCGTTCCTGCCACTGCTGCGCAAGTCGGAGGCCGGGCGCATCGTCAACGTGTCCAGCGGTCTGGGTTCGCTGGCCCTGCATGCCGATCCGGCTTCGCCGATCTATGACTTCAAGCTGCCGGCCTACAACGTGTCCAAGACCGCCTTGAATGCCTGGACCGTGCACCTGGCGCACGAGTTGCGCTACACGCCGATCAAGGTCAATGCGATCCATCCGGGTTCAGTGAAGACCGACATGAACAGTGGCGGTGAGCTGGATGTCGTGACAGGCGCCAAGAGCAGCGTCGGCATGGCATTGCTGGACGAGGCAGGGCCAACCGGGTCGTTCACCCATCTCGGCGAGACGCTGCCATGGTGAAGCGCTTGCTTGCCACCACCATCGCCAGCGTGCTGCTGGCGGCCTGCACGGTGGGGCCGGATTATGTCCGGCCCAGCCTCCCCGTCGTGGACGGGTTCGCCAACAGCGCGGTACCGCAGGTAACGCAGGAAAATCTGCCCGCCGTGGATATCGAGTTCTGGCGCAGCTTCGGTGATCCGGTGCTGGAACAGCTGGTCGATGAAGCCTTGCTCTACAACCACGACCTGCGCATCGCGTGGGCACACTACGAGCAGGCGAACGCCTTGCTGCGCAATGCCAGGTACGAGCACCTGCCGACGCTGGGCGTCAGCGCGGAAGCCAGCGAGTCGCGCGGCAGCGCCGACCAGTTGCCCGGTGTCGGCCGAGCGGATCGCGACAGCGAGCAGGTCAGCGCGGGATTGAGTGCGCTGTGGGAACTGGATTTCTTCGGTCGCATCCGTCGCGGCGTGGAAGCGCAGCGTGCGGATACGCAGGCCAGCGCTGCTGACCTGGCGGCCTTGCAGGTGGTGCTGGTCGGCGACCTGGCCGAAACCTATTTCCGCCTGCGTGGTTTGCAGGAGCAGTTACGCATCGCCCAGCAGAATGCCGACAACCAGGCGCAAACGCTGCGCTTGATCGACCTGCGTCGCACGGCCGGCATGGGCAGTGCCTTTGAGGTGGATCGCGCCACCACGCAGTTGGAAGGCACGCGTTCGCGGGTGCCCGCCTTGCAATCTGACATCGCCGTCTCCACGCACCGCATCGCGGTGCTGGTGGGGCAGACGCCGGAAAGCGTGCTGGCCGGTCTGGATTCCGCCACGCCCCTGCCATCGCTGCCTGAAACCATCGCCACTGGCACGCCCGCCGATCTGCTGCGTCGTCGCCCCGACGTCACTGCTGCCGAACGTCGATTGGGCGCAGCCACGGCGCGTGTTGGCGTGGCGACGGCGGACCTGTTCCCGCGTTTCACCCTGGGTGGGTTGATCGGCACGCAGGCGCTGGATGCGGGCGCTTTGTTCGAGCGTGACAGTGAAACCCGGTTGATCGCGTTCGGTATCGACGGTTCCTTCCTCAACGTGGGTCGCGTGCGCTCGCGCATCGCTGCCGCCAATGCGGCAACGGCGGCCGATCTTGCAGCCTACGAAAAGACGGTATTGCTGGCACTGGAGGAAACCGAGAATGCCCTCGTGCGCGTGTCGCGCAGCGCGGAAGAAAACGCCTACCTGGAACGCGCGTCCGCCGCAGGTGCCCGTGCCACGGCCATTGCGCGGTTGCGCTATGACAACGGTGCGATCGACGTGCTCGACGTACTCGAAGCCGAGCGGGTCAGCCTGCAGGCCGAGGATGCGTTCGCGCAGGGTCGGGTACGCAACACCGTGGCGGTGGTGTCGCTATACAAGGCACTGGCCGGCGGTTGGCCGCAGTACGTGCCCGAGGAAAGCAGCGCGTCAAACTGACCTCTTGAATGGAACGCGCTTGGGGTTCGGAAGGTCTATAGTTCTGATTATGGAACAATAAGTCACCCCGAGGCAGCTTTAACGTCACTGATGAAGCGATCATCCTTCGCACTCCCCGATTTAGGAGTGCGACATGATCACCCTGCGACCTGCCGGCGAACGCGGCCATGCCAACCACGGCTGGCTGGATTCCTGGCACAGCTTTTCTTTCGCTGGCTACAACGACCCGGCGCACTTGCACTGGGGTCCGCTGCGCGTGATCAACGAGGATCGCGTGGCGGCCGGGCGTGGCTTTGGCGAACACGGCCATCGCGACATGGAGATCATCAGCTACGTGCTGGAAGGCGCATTGGGCCACGGCGATTCCATGGGCACGCGTTCCAGCATCGTGCCCGGCGACGTGCAGCGCATGAGCGCCGGCAGCGGCGTGCAGCATTCCGAGTTCAACCACAGCGACACCGGCACCACGCACTTCCTGCAGATCTGGATCATTCCGGACAAGCAGGGCGTCACCCCTTCGTATGCGCAGAAGCATTTTTCTGCGACCGACAAGCGTGGGAAGTTGCGGCTGGTGGTGAGCCCGGATGGCGCGGAAGATTCCGTCAGCATCCATCAGGGTGCGCGCCTGTATGCGGGGTTGTTCGATGGTACCGAAAGCGCGGAACTGGCCATCGCGCCGGGTAGGCTCGCTTACGTGCACCTGGCCCGAGGCGAGGCCGTGGTCAATGGCCATGCGTTGGTGGCCGGTGACGCGCTGCTGTACGCCGATGAGGCGAGCGTGACCATTGCATCGGGCAAGGCTGCGGAAGTGCTGGTGTTTGATCTGCCGCGCATGTGACCAGGCGGGCACGCATCGGTCGGCCAGCGGGCGGATGCGTGTTTCCAAGTGGATTAACAAGCACTCGTTTTTTGTAGAGCCGAGCTTGCTCGGCTGCTCTTGATCTTGCGCGAAGAGAGCAGCCGAGCAAGCTCGGCTCTACGAACGCAAGGGCATCCGGACACGCTGGATCTACCGTGGCTAGAACTGTCGCGGTCCTAGTGGCCAGTACGCTGAGATTGCAGTCGCGAGCGGGCAGCGTGTAGCAGGATCTTCGAGTAGAGCCGGTGGAATCCGAGCAGGCCGCTGAACACGGGGCCTAGGCGGGTTTCGCCGCTTCTTTCGTCGCGCGTGGGTACGACCGCGGAGCCGAAATAAAGACGCGTACCGGCACCTTGTTCCAGTGGCATGGTCATCAGCCAGGAGCGTGTGCGTCCGTGCAGGTCGCAAAGCAGCAACTGGTTGTCATTGCGTGCCTCGACGCTCCATGCCGCGAAGAAGTCCGCCGTCCCTTGCGCGAGCCGTGCAGACTGTGCGTCGGTGGAAGGACGCGACACGGCGAACCTGAGGATCAGCCTCTCCAGCTTGAACACGGGCGTGGTGTAAAAGGCTTCGACGTAGCGTTGGTGGGAGACGTCGCCTGTGAGGTCTGTGCAGTAGCAGTCGGCATAGCTGCCTTCTTGACGGTATCGGTCGAGCAGGGCGTTTGCGGGAATGGGGCAGGGTCGCACTGAAGCAGAGGCTGCGGCCGGGGCCTGCATCATGGTTTTGGAGCAGGAGTGGGGGCTGCAGGCACGGGCGGCTTGCGCCATGCATCACGCGGGTCGTCCAGCAGCGACATGCCGGAAATGCGGTATTCGCAACCCAGCAACACCATCCCTTCCAGCCCGGGCTGGTCACCCTTGAAGATCACCAGGGCATGCTGGTCGTCCAATGCGCCGGAAAGCGGTGATTCGCTCGAGTCCTCCAGCGACTGTTCCAACTGCTTGGTGACGTCTTCCAGAGAGCCGCGCATGGCCATCATCACCCGTTGATCGGCGATGACGATCGCATCACTGGCATTCCCCCAGGCCTGCACCGGTTCATCCAGTTGGTAGAGGTCCATCATCGGCGTGCTGTATTGCCGGTAGGTCTGCGCGAAGGCGTTGGCGCGCTCCTCGCGGAATTCCTCCATCAGCCCGGGCAGGCGTTCGCTGCTGATGCGGCAGGCCAGCGCATCGGCCAGCGCATCAGCGCCTTGCACCGGTCCGGCAGCAGGCGGTTGCGACGTATTGCCGCCCGCCACCTGCGCCTGCGCGACCGCGACGCAGAGGCACAGGCTTGCGGCCAGCAGCGACTTACTCCAGCTGTGATTTCGCATAGGCCGCATCCAGCGCTTCCATCGCATCCTTGGGCTTCAACTTGCCGGCTTTCTCGAATGCATTGGCCGCATCGTCTTCCTTCTTGTCGCCATGCAACAGCAGCAGGATGTTGGCATGCTCGATGTGCGCGATGGGCGAGTCCGGGGTCAGCTTCAGCGCGGTCTTGATGTGCGATTCGGCTTCCGCTGCCTTGGCGCCGTAGGTCAGGCCACCGATCATCGCGCCGATCTTGCCGATGATCTCCGCGTGGTACAGGGCCAGCGCGGTGTGGGCCTCGGCATGCTTGGGCGCAAGTTCCAGCGCCGCGTTCAAAGACTCGCGCACCTTACCGGCGATGCCTTGCTTCAACGCCTTGGTGATGCTGAGGCCCTGGCTGTAACGGCCCAGTGCGAACGCGTGGCGGTAGTGGCTGTTGGCTTCGCCGGGCAGCGCCTTGATCGCGGCTTCGGCGAGTTTGGCGGCCTGTTCGTAACGCTTGAGTTGCTCGGCCTCGTCGTCGACCAGATAGGTCGCATGGATGCCCAGCGCCTTGATGGCGACGGATGCGCCGAGTGGGCCGAGTGCTTCGCCGGCTTCGAACGCAGCCTGGAAATCACCGTGGTGGAACGCGCGCCACGCATCCTGCAGCTTTGTGGAAAGCGTCGCGGCGTCCAGTCCCTTGGCGGATTTGCCTGCCGCATCCAGCAGCGCTTGCGCGCGCTTGGCGTCGGGGTAGGGTTCGCTGTCGCCTGCGTGCAGCGCGGGCCATGCTTTCTTCAATGCGTCGCCGGCATAGGCAAACGCCTTGGCGTCGTGTGGAAACGCGGCCCACTTCGTTGATTTACCCGCCATGTGCACATCCCCTCCAAGGAATTACGCCGAGCATGGCGGCGTGCGCCGCGGCTGGCAAGTCCCGGGCGAACAGTGTGAGGGACCAGCTGGCTGCAGGTTGCAGGTTCGTTCGCGCGCGCCCAATAGTGTGTTTGCTCCAGCCTCGGTGGGCAGTATCGCCTTCCGTAAGCCGGCCATCGGGGCCGGTACTCCGGAGCCCCCATGGCCGCCAAGAAAAAATCCACACCCAAATCGCAGGAAACCACCTTGCGCCACGTCTGGCTCGCCGGCCTCGGCCTGGTGGCCGTCGCCCGTCGCGAAACCTTGAACGCAGCCAATGACGCCGTGGCCAAGGTCGAAGCCTTCAAGCAGCAGGCTGGCAAGCTGGCCGGCGAAACCCAGGCCAATGTGCGCGGCGGTATCGCCAGCGTGCGCGAGCAGGGCGAAGCCCGCGTGGGCCAGTTCAGTGCCGAGGTGGAAAGCCGCCTCGCCCCCGTGCTGGTGAAGCTGGGCCTGAAGCCCAAGCCCACCGCCAAGAAGCGCGGCCGCAAGCCGGCCAAGAAAGTCGTCGCCAAGCGCGCGCCGGCCCGCAAGCCGGCCGCCAAGCGCGTGGTGCGCAAGGCACGCGGCTGATACCGGCGATTCATTGCCAGATGTAGAAAACGCCTCGGGAAACCGGGGCGTTTTTGTTTGTGTCGCAGGCTGAAGCTTGGAGATGCCTGCGCTGGTTTTTGCAGGGGTCGAGGTGCTGCCGCAGGGCATGGGTTGCCCGGATCTGTAATCAGGACGCCTTCCCCGGCGTGGTATATTCAGTCCGCTTGGAGTCCGCCTGGCATGAGGCCAGCCGGACATTCGCTGTCACTCAATCAAATTCTTTGGGGAAACGCTATGCAAACCATGAGTAATTTTGCGCAGACGATGTGGGAGATTTTCTTCATCTTCATGCTGGTCGCGTACCTGCTGGTCCTGTTCCAGATCGTCGTCGACCTGTTCCGCGACAGGGACATGAGTGGCTTCACCAAGGCCATCTGGATCATCGGCCTGCTGGCGCTGCCGTTCCTCACGGCGTTGCTCTACATCATCTTCCGCGGCGGCGGCATGGCCAAGCGCCAGGCAGCAACCATCCAGGAAGCCCGTGCGGAATCCGACGCCTACATCCGCAGCGTCGCCGGCGGCAAGTCCTCGATCGAGCAGATTGCCGAAGGCAAGGCGCTGCTGGATTCCGGCGCGATCACCGCTGACGAGTTCGCGAAGCTGAAGGCTAAAGCGATCGGTTGATCCAAGTCGTATTGGTTTTAGAAAAAGCCCGGCTCCAGTGATGGAGCCGGGCTTTTTTGTGCCTGGTGTCCAGTAGCGGCTTCCTCGGATGAAGTCCCTCTTCCACAAGGGGGGAGAGGGGTGCAATCCGCGGAGATTTCTTGATTTATTGATTCTGCATATCGACCGTCGAGACTGCCTGTAGCAAAGCTGACTGCGACAACAGTGTCGCTAAACTCAACTAAAGACCGAGGAGGCGCTATGTCTTCCAGACACCGGAACAACAACTGGAACAAATCAAAAGAGTGTTGCACTTGGGGTGTTAATTCACCGGGCACTGCCGACAACGACAAACTCTCCGCCAATGCGAACATCCCGGCCGTACTTGAAGGTCCGAGTTGCCACAACAGAATCGTTGCAGATTAACGCGACACGATGCCCATGTCGGGACGAGCCAATGATAAAGCTTTCTCGGAATTGACCAGAAACCGTGCGATCAAGTGCGGCCTGATTGGAGCCGACTGCCACCACGCTCAGAAGGCAAGCAGAGTCAGATGGCGTTGAGCCGACAGCATAAAATTGACCGTCCGCTGGACCGAACGAGACGCAGCCGGCAAGCCAGGCGAGTAATGCGAAAAAAACTATAGAGCGCAGCATGGATTGGTGTGCTCCCTGACGCCTGAATTAAGCCGGCCCGCCATGGATTGACATCGAAGCCGATAGTAGCCAGAAAGAACCAAAGTTAGCGAACCTGATGCGGGTTAGGCGTGAGTGAATTGTTAGGGGACTGCGGCACGCCGGCGCCTCCCGCGAACAATAGCTATAACCGAAAGCAAAAGCCCGCCTATCACAAATGCCCAGAAAGCGTAGCCATAGAATTCAGGTATGCGACACCTGGTAGTTGCAGCGTTAGTTGTGTTCGGCTCGGTACAGAAGGTGAAAGAGAGCGAGTAAGAAGCAGCGGCTTGCAGAAACGCATAGCCCGCGAGCAAGAAGCAAGCAACTGCAGCAATAGAAATAAATAGATTGGTCTTGCGTGATCTATCCAAGCTGCCCCCTAACGCCTGAATTAAGCCTGCCCGCCCAGGCTAACTGTCCGATCAATTGCCGTAACGATGCGGACTCGGCTTGAATGAATTGTTAGGCGGCATTGGGCCGGGTACTCCGAAAAGCTAACCAAGCTGCCAGAACCGTGCCCAATACCCAGATACCGAACCAGACCAACAAGAAGATGCCGCCAATTGTGAAATCAACCGGATCAGGATCATTGGGGTAGTAGTGCCGGGAGTAAGCGCCCGATGCAAGTAGACCTACGCATAGGCTAATTGCCGCAGCAACGCCGCTACCTAGAATCAGCTTTAGAACTCGTCCCATTTCTGCCTAACTGGATTTGTACGACATGAAAGAGGAAATATCTGTACGGCTGAGGATACCTTGAGTTTCAATCCCTACAGGCAAATTACGCGCAATCAGTCCAGATACGCCTGCGTCAACGTATTCAAATGCACTCGCTCCGCGTCGCGCAGGAATGGGGCGAGGAGCATCATGACCTGCACAATGCCGTGGCGGATCGCGATCTGTTCGTCCTTGTCGCCGCGGGCGGCGGCGTAGTTGAGCCAGAAGGTGGCGACCACCAGCACATTCGTGGCGGTGCCGGCCAGTTCCGCCGCCGTGGCGCGCATTACGCCCGCCTGTGACATGCCGCGCATCACCGAATGCGCACTGTCATCGGCACGCTTCAGGATGCGGGCGAAGCGCATGCGGATGCGGCGGTTGCGACTGAGTATTTCCACCAGGTCGCGGTACAGGAACCGGTAGTCCCAGATGCACTCGAAGATCAGGTGCAACTGCAGCCAGATGTCTTCCAGCCCCGGCAAGCGGTCGGTTGGCGTCGCCAACGCAGCGTCCATGCGCTCTTCATAGCGCGCGAACAGCTGCTCGATGATGTCGTCCTTGTTACGGAAGTGGTAGTACAGGTTGCCCGGGCTGATCTCCAGCTCGTCGGCGATGTGGTTGGTGGTGACATGCGGCTCGCCCTGCGCATTGAACATCGCAAGCGAGGCATCCAGGATGCGTTGGCGCGTGTCGCGTGCCACCGGGCTGAGCCGCGAGCCGGGTCAGGCCGTCAGCTTCTTCACCAGGTCCACGTACTTCTTCTGCGCATCGTCCTGAGACGTGCCCTTGAGCTTGGTCCAAGCCTCGTACTTGGCGGTGCCTACGAAATCGAAGAAGCCCGGCTTGTCGCCGCTTACGTCACCTTCCGAGCCTTGCTTGTACAGCGCATACAGGCGCAACAGGGTGTCGTTGTCGGGGCGTTCGGCCAGGGCCTGGATGTCCTTGGATGCCTGTTCGAAGCTGCTTTTCAGATCTGCCATGCGTGATCCCTCCCAGTAATCGCGCGCATCACACCATGCGGGACAGGGCCGGTCAATGGCGAAGGCGCGCAGGTCGACAGGCAATGGCGGCCATATCCGTCGAAGCAACCGGACGTGGCCAGTAATGTGACGCCATTGTCGAAACACGGGTTCTCTGGCAAGTTAGGGCTCGAGGGGTTTGGCGGAGGGGCCGCGCCCACGTACCAGGGATAGATTTCCATGAGTTATTTCGTCACCGGCGCCACGGGATTCATTGGCCGCTACCTGGTCACCAACCTGCTCAAGCGCAGCGGCACGGTGTACGTTCTGGTACGCAAGGATTCGCAGAAGAAATTCGACGCCATCGCCAAGAAGGCGGGTTGGGACCCGAAGCGGGTCAGCGTGGTCCACGGCGACATGACCAAGCCCAAGTGCGGGCTCACGCCTGCGCAGGTGCGCACGCTGTCCGGCAAGGTGAAGCACTTCTTCCACCTGGCGGCCATCTACGACCTGACCGCCAGCGCGGAATCGCAGCGTGCGGCCAACATCGACGGCACCCAGCACGCGCTGGACCTGGCGGCGGCGATCAAGGCCGGCGTGTTCCATCACACCAGCTCGATCGCAGCCGCGGGGCTGTATCCGGGGATCTTCCGCGAGGACATGTTCGACGAGGCCGAGGGCCTGGACGATCCCTACCTGCGCACCAAGCATGATTCAGAAGGCCTGGTGCGCAACGAAAAACGCATCAAGTGGCGCATCTACCGCCCCGGCATGGTGGTGGGACATTCGCAGACCGGCGAGATGGACAAGATCGACGGCCCTTACTATTTCTTTACCCTGATCAAGAAGCTGCGCGAAATGCTACCGCCGTGGATGCCGGTGCTGGGCATCGAAGGCGGGCGCATCAACATCGTACCGGTGGACTTCGTGGCCGACGCCATGGACCACATCGCGCACAAGCCGAAACTCGACGGCCACACCTTCCACCTGACCGACCCGGAACCCATGCGCGTAGGCGAAGTGCTGAATGCCTTCGCGCGCGCCGGCCACGCGCCGGAGATGACCATGCGCGTGGATGCGCGCATGTTCGCCTTCGTGCCCAGCGGCATCCGTGGTGCCGTCGGCAACCTGCCGCCGATCAAGCGTTTCATCGGCATGCTGTTGCGCGACTTCAAGATTCCCAAGGAAGTCCTGAAGTTCATCACCTATCCCACGCGCTTCGACAGCCGCGAGACCGAGCGCGCGTTGAAGGGCAGCGGCATCGCCGTCCCGAAGCTGGATACCTACGCATGGCGCCTCTGGGATTACTGGGAACGCCATCTGGACCCGGACCTGTTCATCGACCGCACGCTCAAGGGCAAGGTGCGCAACAAGGTGGTGGTCATCACCGGCGGTTCCTCGGGCATCGGCCTGTCCACCGCACAGCGCGTGGCGGAAGCCGGCGCGGTCACGGTGATCGTGGCGCGTGGCGAGGAGGAACTGTTCAAGGCACGCGATGAAATGAAGAAGGCGGGCGGCAAGGTGTTCGCCTACACCGCGGACCTGGCCGACATGGCCGACTGCGACCGCTTGGTAAAAAAGGTGTTGGAAGAACACGGCCACGTCGACATCCTGGTCAACAACGCCGGGCGCTCCATCCGCCGTTCCATCGAAGCCAGCTACGACCGCTTCCATGACTTCGAACGCACGATGCAGCTGAATTATTTCGGCAGCATCCGCCTGATCATGGGCTTCATGCCGGTCATGACCCAGCGCCGCAAGGGCCACATCATCAATATCAGTTCGATCGGCGTACTCGCCAGTTCGCCGCGCTTCTCGGCCTACGTGGCTTCGAAGGCGGCGCTGGACGCTTTCAGCCGCTGCGCGCAGGGCGAGCTGTCGGGCAAGGGCATCAGCTTCACCACCATCAACATGCCCTTGGTGAAGACGCCGATGATCGCGCCGACCAAGATGTACGACAGCGTGCCGACCTTGTCGCCGGAAGAAGCGGCCGACCTGCTGGTCAAGGCAATCATCGAGAAGCCGAGCCGCATCGCCACGCGCCTGGGCATCTTCTCGGCGCTGGTCAATGCGGTCGCGCCGAAGGCTTACGAAGTGATCATGAGCACGGCGTTCGAGCTGTTCCCGGATTCGGCCGCGGCCAAGGGTGATCGCAAGGCCTTGAAGGAGTCCGCACCCAGCCAGGAGCAGATTGCATTCGCGTCGGTGATGCGCGGGGTGCACTGGTAGGTGCGGAAACGGATCGACGAGTAGTCACAGCATCCCGGCCCTGGCCGGGATGCTGGTTTTGGGGAGGCCGTTTCACTCGCCTTGATGTTTCGTGCAGGGCCAGCGGAACAGATGTGTAGCCGGGTAACCGCCTCAGCCTGCGTCTAACAGCAGGCCGCTTCCGGTCAGTGCGAAACGCAGCAGCAGGTAAAGCAGCAGGCCCGCGGGTCCGAACATCAGTGTCAACAGCAGCACCGGGATCAGCAGCCAGTGGGACATCCCGTGGCGTGCGGCATCGGTGACGATATACAGGCCCACCATCAGGTCGAAGGCCAGGAAATGCACCCAGCCCACCAACACCACGCGCGGCGACTTGAACAGGTTGATGACACCACCCAGTGAAAAGAAATGGCCGCGCACCTTCAGGCCGGGTTCGTCGTGGCGTCGGCCTGCGAACAGCAGGTAGCAATAGAGCGCGCACAACAGTCCTACGCTGATGCCCAACACGACCATGCGTCCCGGCGCAGGCCATAGTGGAAAACCCAGCAATACGATCCAGCCCAGCAGGGACAACCCGGTAGCGAGCCGGAACGCGGAGGACAGGAAGTTCATCGATTCACGCGGCGTCCGCTGGATGCAAGCACGCGTGCCGTCTTGGCCATGGGGCTAGAAGGTCTTGCATTGCCGCCAGCGCACCGGCTCATCGCTGCCGGGCGGTGGATTCAGCTGCACGCGCACGGTGCGCAGCGAGGGGTAGCGCTCCACTTCCTTGCATACGATCGGCCAGGCTGCGGCCTCTGAAGTCAGGCGGTCGACGGAGAGCGTGAGTCGGGTATTCCACACGCCGCGTGCGATGCCGGGCGTGTGCGAGAGGGTCCGGGTGACGGCCTGGCGCTGTTGCTCCAGTTCTTCCTCGGTCGGTTCCTTCAGCGGCACATAGGCCTTGCTGGGCGCGGCGACTTGCTTTGCGGCTGCTGCCGCGGCCGCAGGTGCAGTCGTCGGCGTCGAAGCAGCGGATGGATTGGGTGTGCCGTCATGTTGCTGGCTGGCAATGGCCAGCCCGACCAGCAACCCAAGTGTCACGGCCGCCAGCCAGGCGATGCCGATATGGCGGCTTGCACGGGCCTTGGCGTTGCCGACGATGCGCTGGCGCTCGCCTGCTTCCATCAGCGGCTTCACTTCCGGCCACAGGCTGCGGCCATCCACGACGTCGATGCCGTGGGTTTGCGCCGCCTCGCGGCCGGCCTTCTCCACGAATCCCTCGGTAGCCAGGATGCCGCCCTGTGAACCGCTCAGGCGCACGCTGGCGGCCAATTCTTCCACCGGCGCGGCTCCGATCCGATAAGCCGAGCCGTGCTTGCAGGACAGCAGCCAGCGTTCGCCGTTGCGGATCAGGGAGAAACTGGTGCGCGGCTCAAGCGAGTCGCCTTCTTCCGCCGCCACGACTTTCAGGCCACGCCGCTCCATGGCGGCAAGGACCATGCGCGAAAAGTCACGCCAGCGCATTGCCGAAAGCGAGTGCAGGCCGGCCAGCAGTTCGTCATTGCGGCGGCGAACCAGCCAGAACCATGCCGTGGCCGTGCTACCGACCAGCAGGGTCGTGGCTAATCCAATCAACCAGGCGGGCATGGAGTCCTTGGGGAGGAGTGACGCGGGGCTGCCGTGAATCTTACGCGAGCCGGCCAACGAATGGACACGAAAAAGCCCGCCAGTCCGAAGTCGTAAGGGGAGGGGAGCATACGGGCTTCGTGTGGACTGGCGGGCTAGTAACGATTGTTACGCTTTACAATGGTGCCTTGCAATATTTTTTTTGCGACAGTGTGTGTCGTAGTGCACACACTGCCGCATGGCATGTCTTACTTGGCGCTCTTGCGCACTGCCTTCTTGGTGGCGCGCTTGGCCGGGGCTGCCTTCTTGGCTGCGGCTTTCTTGCGCGGGGCCGGGCTGCCGCCCAGCTTGCGCAGCTCGTTGTTGAGCGAATCGACGCGGTCGATCAGGGCGGCCAGGTCTTCGCGGCTGGGCACTTCAAGGCGACGCAGGGCGCGCTGCACGCGTTCTTCGAAAACTTTTTCCAGGCGATCCCAGGTGTCCGAAGCGCGTTCGCGGGCCTGGCCGACGGTGCTTTCAACGGCATCACGCACGGCTTCGACCTTGCCGCCTGCGACCTTGCGCGTGACCTGCTCCAGCGAAAGGCCTTCCTTCACCAGGGTCTCGAACAACTTGGTGCCTTCCGACTGGGCGCGACCGAATGCGCCTACGCCGGCCAGCCATACCTGCTGGGCGGATTCGCCGAGGTTCTTGGACAGGCGCTCGGCCTGGTCCTGGAACTGCGGGGACTTGGCAGAGGTGGTCTTGCGCGCGGTTTTCTTGAGCTTGGCCATGGGATCCGTCGACAGGCAATGATTGAGGAAGCCCCAGAATCACCCGCTTGTCTAGAGCTTTCACACCACCCATGCGGATGGATTGCGAACCGATCCGGTCAGCCGGTCGATTTGAGTTTGCGGGTGCTGCGGCGTGCGCGACGCGTGGCCACGATCTGGTCCACGTCATCCAGCGCACGACGCAGGCGCGCGGTGGTCTCGGTCATGCGCGGCGCGACGTCCAGCCCGTCCATCAAGGAGCGACGGCGGTCATTGAGGATTTCATCGCGCAGCACGATGCCGTGCGCGGCCAGCACGGGGCGCAGGACATCGGCGCGTTTGCGCAGGTCGTCCAACGTATTCCGGTAGGCGAGTTCGCATACGCGGTGGCGTGCGGAAAAACTGAAGAGGTTGGTGAAGAACAGCTCGCTGTCCTCGGCATTCGGCTCGAACACCAACTGGTCGATGTTCGGGTACTGGTGCGGGTATTTTTCCATGCCGATCTGCATGCGCGATTGCAACAGGGTGCGCAACGTCTGTGACAGCACGGCAGGCAGGCCGCCACTGGCAAGGCCACGACGCTCTTCCTCGCCAGCCTGCGGCGCGGCGTTGCCGGCATCGAACGGCACCAGCGGGTTGATGCCGATCATCAGGTCGATGCCGCGCTCCAGCACGGTGGAGGCGTGCATGGTCCGGCGCAGGGCGCCGTCCAGGAAATGGCGTCCGTTGATCTGCACCGGCGAATACAGGCCGGGCAGTGCCGAGCTGGCCTGCACGGCTTGCGAAATCGGTACGCCGTCCCAGCCCTTTTCGCCGAAACGCACGGCTTCGCCGCTGTCCAGGTCCACGGCGACCACGAACAGGTCGGCGCCCAGCGTGCGGAAGTCATTGCTGCGGCCGCGGCGGGTGAAGATCTCGCGCAGGAAGGTTTCCACGCCCTCGCTGTCGAACAGGCCGGTGGGCACCAGGCCGCCAAAGCGCAGGATCAGGTCCGACAGGCGCGTCGCCTTGCGCGGATTGAGCATCAGCCGGCGTGCCCAGTCGGCGTACAGGCCGGGCAGGGTAGCGGCGCGGCGCAGGTATTCGCCGACGTTGGGCTTGAGGAAAATCTCCGGACGGAACTCCGCGTCGTCGCTGGTGCCAGTAATGAAGATGCGGCAGATTTCCGCCGTGCTCATGCGATTGGCCAGGCCTGCCGCGAGGAAGGCGCCGGAACTGACTCCCACGTAGCAATCCATGCGGGTCAGGTCCAGGCCATCCATCGCCTCGTCCATGGCGCGCAGTGCGCCGAGTTCATACATGCCGCCAATCGGGCCGCCGCCGGCGATGGCCAGGCCGATGCGGCCGCCCGAACCGCGTTTCTGGGCACTGTGGAACGAAAGCATGCGCAATCCGTCTGCGAGAACCGCCCGAGTGTAGCCGACAAGTCCTAGAGCTTGTAAACGCCCGCAGGTGCACGCGCCCTCTCACTTTCAAGCTTGCGATTGCATGCGGCGGATCGGATCATTGCCGGCATGGCGCGCAGCAATCCCCTCATCGACCGGCTGGGCCGCCGCCTCGCCTGGCACCAGTCGTTGCATGACGCGGCGCTGGAGCCGCGCAACCGCCTGCGCTGGCTGCCCATCCTGCGGCAATGGCAGGCCAAGCGCCTGGAAGACAGCTTCGAACACTTCCTCTATGACCCGCAGCGGCGCGCGGCAGCCCTGTTCTTCCTGACCGATGTCTATGGCGACCACGATTTCAGTCGTCGCGACGCCAACGTGGCCAAGGTGCTGCCCATGATGCAGCGGCTGTTGCCTGCCGCCGTGCTGGGAACCGTCGCCGATGGCATCGAGTTGGGCGCGGTCACCCATGCGTTGGACCTGCGCATGGCCGAGGCCTTGCAGCGGCTGGCGCCCACGCGCAAACGACTGGATGCAGCGCTGTATGCAAAGGCGTACCGCGAAGTGGGCCATGCGCGTTTGCGCAACCACCAGATCGACCTGATTTCCAGCGTCGGGCTGGGATTGGCCAAGGCCGTGCGCACGCCAGGCGTCGCGATGCTGTTGCGGCTTTCGCGCGGCCCGGCCAAGGCCAGTGGCCTGGGTGAGCTTCAGGGCTTCCTGGAGCGCGGTTTCGCCGCGTTCTCGGCCATGGGCGACGGCAAGGCCTTCGTCGACGACATCGAGGCGTCGGAACGCCTGGTCACCCAGCGACTGTTTGCCGGGGATGCCGATCCGTTTCGCTGATGGGCTGGTATCAGTCGAATTTTTCCTTGAGCACGCGCTGGATCTCGGATTCGATGGAATCCTTCAGGAACGACAGCATGAAGCCGAGTTGCGCGGTGACGTGCAGCTTGTTCGGCGACAGCTTGATCTTGCCATCCACGCCCGAGCGCATGAAGTTGAGGGTGTCACCGTCCCAGTCGTACTGCATGTCGAAGCGTTCGGAGAGCTTCTTGGCGACGTCTTCCAGCGCCTTGCGCGCCTGCTTCGGGGTCTTTGAGTGATCGTGCTTGATGTCGATACTGGGCATGTGCGGTTGTCCTGGTCAGGGCCGTATTGTGCGCAAGCCGGCCGCGGACTCCAAGCCGCGGCGCGTCATGCTAGGCTCCCGCGTCGTGGAAAACCTAAGACTACATATTGATAGCCGCCAGTTCGGCAATCGCCAGCAACCTGATCGTGCGCTGGCCACGGGCGTGCACCGGGTGGTGCGCGAATCCAATGGCATGCTGGGCTTGGGCGACGCGGTGCAGGGCGCGCTGCTGGTGCAGTTCTGCGTGGATCGTCGCGGCTTGTGGCTGCAGGTCGCCAATGGCATCCGTGGCATCCATGTGAACGGCCGGCCGGTGCAGCGCATGGCGCTGTTGCGCGCCGGTGACGCGGTGTACGTGGACGGGGCCGAGATCCTGGTACAGGCCGCGCACCAAGGCCTGGACGCCTTGCCGCAGGCGGACGCGGCGGGCAATGCCAACGATCCCCGTATCGTCCTGCGCGGCGTGGGCGGCAAGCACCATGGACGCAGCTTCACCCTGTCCAAGCCCTGCGTGGTGGGGCGCAGCCACTCGGCCGCGATCCATATCGACGATCCCGGATTCGCCGAGCGGCATGCACAACTGGAACGGCGCGGGGACAACGTACTGCTGCGTGACCTGGGTTCGGCCAACGGCAGTCGCGTCAACGGCTTGGAAGTGCGCGATGCATTGCTGGCCGCCGGCGACCAGGTCGCGTTTGGCAGCCAGCACCGCTTCGTGGTGGAAGTGCCGTGGCTGGAATCCGCAAACGAATCGCGCCGACTGGCCGACGAAGCGGGGTCGGATGCCGCCGAGAAGGAGTTGACGCCTGCGCCACGCCAATCCGCGCGCCGCTGGCCCTGGTTGCTGCTGGCCGCCTTGTTCCTGGCCGCTACGCTGAGCGCATTGCTGCTGTTCGGCGCTGGCTGAGCGCTTTCCAGCCGCGCCAGCCCAGCAATACGGAAAGAATCGCGGCGTACAGCAGCGGTTCGCGAATGTCGGATTTCACCAGCCACCAGAAATGCAATACGGCCAGCACGCCGATGGCGTAGACCAGCTTGTGCAGGCGGCCCCAGTTGCGACCCAGGCGCTTGATCCAGCCCTTGGTGGACGTGATGGCCAGTGGCACCAGCAGCAGCCATGCCGCGAAGCCGACCGTGATGTAGGGGCGCTTCACGATTTCCTCGAAGATCTGCGTCCAGTAGCCACGCAAATCCAGGCCCAGGTAAGCGGCCAGGTGCAGGCATGCGTAGAAAAAAGCGTACAGGCCCAGCATGCGTCGGAACCGGACCAGGACCGGCTGGCCAGTGAGCTGGCGCAATGGCGTGACGGCCAGCGTGATCAGCAGGAAACGCAGGGCCCACAGGCCGGTGCGGTGTTCGATCTCCGCGATCGGATCCGCGCCCAGCGCATCGCTACCGGTTTTCCACACTTCGTAGAACTGCCAGGCCAGGATCGCTGCCGGGGTGAGCGCAAGCAGGTGAACGAGGGTCTTGGCAGCGATGATGCCGTTGGAGGTCTTGGCCATTGCGATCCGTCAATGATGAAACAAAAATCCGTTCGTGGTGAGCTTTCCCAGAATCCCGTTCGTGGTGAGCCCCGGATCAAGTCCGGGGCAGGCTCTGTCTGGAATTCCGTTCGTGGTGAGCCTGTCGAACCGTGCTCTTTGCCGCGTACCTGAGCAATGCGTACTTTCAAGCTTTTCCGCGAAAGGCGTGGTTCGACAGGCTCACCACGAACGGTGCATTAGACAGGCTCACCACGAACGGATTACTGGACAGAGCCTGCCCCGGACTTGATCCGGGGCTCACCACGGCCGGAGTGAGCATTCCGGCGTCTCAATACCACTTCTTCAAATCCATGCCCGCGTACATCGACGCCACCTGCGCGGCGTAACCGTTGAAGGGCAGGGTGGGGATGCGCTTGGCGAACAGCTTGCTCTCGTCGCCGGCGATGCGGCGCTCGCTTTTCTGGCTCCAGCGCGGGTGGTCCACGGCGGGGTTCACGTTGGAGAAAAAACCATATTCCGAGGGCTGCAGGTCATGCCAGGCGGTTTCCGGCATCTTCTCGACGAACTTGATTTCCACGATCGACTTGATGCTCTTGAAGCCGTACTTCCACGGCACCACCAGGCGCAGGGGCGCGCCGTTCTGCTGTGGCAGCGGCTTGCCGTAGAGTCCGGTGGCCAGCAGGGTCAGCGGATTCATCGCTTCGTCCATGCGCAGGCCTTCGCGGTACGGCCAGTTGATGGAACGGTAGCGGATGCCCGGCATCTGCACCGGGTCGGCCAGCGTGGTGAAGGCCACGTACTTGGCCTTGGAAGTGGGCTGGAACCGCTTGAGCACGTCGCCCAGGGGAACCCCCAGCCACGGGATCACCATCGACCAGCCTTCCACGCAGCGCAGGCGGTAGATGCGTTCCTCGGGCGTGAGTCCCTTGACCAGGTCCTCCAGGCCGATGCGTCCCGGTTTGGCGCATTCGCCACTGACCACGACCGACCACGGGCGCGTCTTCAGGGTCTTGGCTGCGTTCGATGGATCGACCTTGCCGGTGCCGAATTCGTAGAAGTTGTTGTAACTGGTGACGTCGGCAAGACGGGTCAGCGGCTCGGTGGTGCGAAAGCCGGAGCGCGCCTGCTCGGGGGTAACCGTGACCTTGGGGGCGGGCGGAGGCTCGGCCTGTGCGCAACCGGCCAAGCCCAAGGCAGGTGCCATCGCCATGGCTTTCAATACATGGCGGCGCTCGCGGTAGACCGCTTCATCGGTGATCTGGCTGGACGGGATGTTCAGGACGTCGCGCAGGGACATTGGGGTTTTCCTCGTTGAGCCGGGTTACAGAGTCGGGAAGAGGGTGAAAGGTTGCATCGGCTTATTCGCATGACGGGCCCCAAAGGTTACGGTCGAAACCGTTACGAAGATGCACGAGGTCGCGTTTCGACCGTGGCTGGTGCGCTGCGGCATACTATGGGTTCATCTTGCAGGACTGCCATGACACGCGTCTTCAACTTCAGCGCCGGCCCCGCCACCTTGCCGGAACCGGTATTGCGCCAGGCCCAGGCGGAAATGCTCGACTGGAACGGCGTGGGCGCGTCCATCGTGGAAATCAGCCACCGCAGCGCCGATTTCATCGCGGTGGCCGATGCGGCCGAAGCGGACTTGCGCAGCTTGATTGGAATTCCTGACGACTATGCCGTGCTGTTCCTGTCTGGCGGCGCGACCACGCAGCAGGCGTTGCTGGCATTGAATTTCGCGGCGCCCGGGCAAATCGTCGATTACGTGGTGACCGGACACTGGGGCAAGACCGCGATCAAGCAGGTTTCCCCCTACGTGACCGTCAACATCGCGGCTGATGGCGGTCCCGGTTTCCACGGCATTCCCGCCCGTGATACGTGGCAACTCACGCCCGACGCAGCCTATGTGCACATCACCGCCAATGAAACCATCCATGGCGTGGAATTCCGGCCTCTGAACGGTGATGCCGCGCCGGATGTTGGTGACGTGCCACTGTTCGCGGATTTCAGTTCCAGCATTGCATCCGAACCTATCGATGTCTCGAAGTACGGCGTGATCTATGCCGGTGCACAGAAGAACCTGGGCCCGGTGGGCGTGGCCGTGGTCATCATCCGCCGCGACCTGCTGGAACGCGCGGGCCAGCCGCGTGCGGACATCTTCGACTACCGTTCGCATGCCGCGCGCGATTCCATGCTCAACACGCCGCCGACCTGGAACTGGTACCTGGCCGGGCTGGTGTTCAAGTGGATGCTGGCCGAAGGTGGCGTGGACGAGTTCGCACGCCGCAATGCCACCAAGTCGAAGCTGGTGTACGACGCCATCGACGCCTCGCAGGGTTTCTATCGCACCGAAGTGGTTGTGACGGCGCGTTCGCGCATGAACATTCCTTTTTTCCTGCCAGACGAAACCCTGACTGCTCGTTTCGTGGCAGAGTCCAAGGCAGCCGGTTTGTTGGCGCTGAAAGGCCACAAGGCGGTCGGCGGCCTGCGCGCTTCGTTGTATAACGCGTTGCCGGTGGAAGGCGCACAGGCGCTGGTGGAGTTCATGCGTGATTTCCAGCAGCGCAATGGTTGATGTAGAAAAAATCAATATGTGGGAGCGTGTAGGAGCAACGTAAGTCGCGATGAAGCTCCACCAGTAAAGCCTCATCGCGACTTACGTCGCTCCTACAGTCGTCTACATGCTCCTACAAGAAATAGATAGCGAATCGAGAGAAACATGGCCGCAAAGCCCAAGAAAACGACGAAGAAAATCGCCAAGCCCACCGCCGCGCCGCCGGTGCTCGCCGATGTGCGTGCCCATATCGACGGCATTGATCGCCAGATCCAGGCGCTGATCGCGGATCGTGCGGCCTACGCGCTGCAGGTCGGCAAGGCCAAGGGCAAGCTCGCCGCTGCAGTCGATTACTATCGACCCGAGCGCGAAGCCCAGGTGCTGCGCATGGTGGTGGATCGCAACGAAGGCCCGCTCAGCGACGAACTGCTGGTGCATGTGTTCCGCGAAATCATGTCGGCCTGCCTTGCCCAGCAGGAGCCACTGAAGGTCGGTTTCCTCGGGCCGGAAGGCACCTTCAGCCAGCAGGCGGTGATGAAGCATTTCGGTCGCTCCGCGCACGGCCTGCCGCTGGCGAGCATCGAGGAAGTGTTCCAGGAAGTGGAAAACGGCAACGCCGATTTCGGCGTGGTGCCGGTGGAGAATTCGGGGCAGGGCACCATCCAGGTGACGCTGGACATGTTCCTCACTTCCAATCTGAAGATATGCGGCGAAGTCGAGCTGCGCGTGCACCAGTACCTTTTGTCGCGCACCGGCCGCATCGAGGACATCGAACGCATCTACTCACACCCGCAGTCGTTCGCGCAGACCTCGGCATGGTTGCGCGCCAATCTGCCCAAGGTCGAGAAGATCGCGGTGTCCAGCAACGCCGAAGGCGCGCGCCGCGCACGCAACGCCGAGGACGCGGCCAGCATCGGCGGCGAGAGCGCGGGGCATGTGTACGGCCTGAAGAAAGTCGTGATGAGTCCCATCCAAGACGAGGCCGACAACACCACGCGCTTCCTGGTGATCGGGCGCAGCATCTTCCCGACTTCCGGGCATGACCGTACCTCGGTGCTGGTCTTCATCCACGACAAGCCGGGCGCATTGTTCGACGTGCTCAGCCCGTTCGCCCGCCACGGCATCAGCATGAACCGCATCGAATCGCGGCCTTCGCACCATGCCAAGTGGGAATACGGTTTCTTCATCGACCTGGCCGGGCATGTGGATGACGAGGCAATGAAGAAGGCATTGGCGGAGCTGAAGTCGCACTCGGCGCAGATCAAGGTGCTGGGGTCGTATCCGGTGGCGGTGCCGTAGGGTTGGTCGATTAGCGTGTTTAAACCGATGCGCTGACCCTCAAGGCATAGGCGCAGCTGAATTCAAGCGAGTCGGGGTAACGCTCAATTGCAAGATCAGGATGGATCCCAGCGTGCGCTGGGATGACGAAGTGGGCGGTATTGGAAAGAGATAATGACTGACAGTAAAGACTGGATCGTTTCGCGCGGGAAGGCATTGCAGGGCGACATCGAAATCCCCGGCGACAAGTCCGTATCCCATCGTGCGGTGATGTTCGCGGCGCTGGCCGATGGCGTGTCACGCATCGACGGCTTCCTGGAGGGCGAAGACACCCGCGCCACGGCCGCCATGTTCGCCAGGATGGGCGTGCGCATCGAAACGCCGTCCGCCTCGCAGCGCATCGTGCATGGCGTCGGCCTGCATGGGTTGCGGGCGCCGTCGGAAGCGCTGGATTGCGGGAATGCCGGCACCGGCATGCGTTTGATCGCCGGCGTGCTGGCGGGGCAGGCCTTCGACAGCATCCTGGTGGGCGATGAATCACTGTCAAAGCGTCCGATGCGCCGCATCATGGATCCCCTGTCGAAGATGGGTGCGCGCATTGATGCGCAGCCGGGCGGGGTGCCGCCTTTGCATATCCACGGCGGCCAGTCGCTGCACGGCATCGATTACACGCTGGAAGTCGCCAGCGCACAGGTGAAGTCGGCGGTGCTGCTCGCGGGCCTGTATGCGCAGGGTGAAACCGCCGTGCACGAACCGCACCCCACCCGCGATTACACGGAACGCATGCTGTCTGCCTTCGGCGTCGACATCGAATTCTCGCCCGGCTACGCGCGCCTGCAGGGCGGGCAGCGCCTGCGCGCTACCGACATCGCCGTGCCTGCGGATTTTTCATCGGCGGCCTTCTTCATCGTTGCCGCCACCCTGGTGCCCGGTTCAGAACTGCGCCTGCGCGCCGTCGGCCTGAATCCAAGACGCACTGGCCTGTTGCTGGCGCTGCGCGCCATGGGTGCGGACATACGCGAAGAAAACCCGAGCGAGCACGGTGGTGAGCGGGTCGCGGACCTGGTCGTTCGCCATACGCCGCTACATGGCATCGAAGTGCCCGAGAGCATCGTGCCGGACATGATCGACGAATTCCCGGCGCTGTTCGTGGCCGCGGCATGTGCCGAAGGCAAGACCATCGTGCGCGGCGCGGCCGAATTGCGGGTGAAGGAGTCCGATCGCCTGGCTTCTATGGCAACTGGCCTGCGTGCGTTGGGCATCCAGGTGGATGAAACCCCTGACGGTGCCACGATCCACGGCGGCACGCTCACAGGTGGATCGGTGCAAAGCCACGGCGATCATCGCATCGCCATGGCCTTCAGTGTCGCTGCGCAACTGGCGTTGGGCGAAGTGCGGATTGCAGACGTTGCCAACGTGGCCACGTCGTTCCCGGGTTATGACGCGCTGGCCGAACGCGTGGGGTTCGGCAGTTTTACCGGTGCGTGAAACCTAGTTCTGGGTCTTGAATTCGATCGGGATCACCAGGCTTGCCGCCACCGGCTGCCCATCGCGTTGCGCGGGCTGGAAGCGCCATTTCCTCACCGCCTCCAGCGCGGCGCGATCCAGGTCGCGCGAGCCACTGTTTTTCTCCAGCGTGACATCGGTGGGCATGCCGCTGGCATCCACGGCCACGCGCACCAGCACCGTGCCGCTTTGGCCGTTGCGCAGGGCAGCGGGCGGATACTCCGGCGGCGGTTTTTGCCCGGGCAGCGGAACGGGCTGGTCGCCGGGTGCCATCGCCACCGTCGCCGCCGCAGCAGGGCCGGGTTCGGCTGTGCTGGGAGTGGTGGTCTCGTCTATCGGGTCGGGCAGCGCCGCCGGTGGTGTTTCCACCAGTTGTGGACGCTGTGCCGCGGGCTTGCCAGCCGCGGGCATGTCGCTGGCACCGTCGCCGCCGGGCAGGGGCTCCGGCAGCGGCTGCATTCCGCTTAATGCCTTGTCCGCAGCGGTCGGCTCGGCCTTGAAGAAGCCCTGGTCGCGGCCACGCCACCACACGATCACGAACAGCAGCAGGCCAATGCCGAATGCAATGCCGGCGATGCGCAACACGCGTCGCGGCAGGCGGAAGACGAGTTCGGAATCTTGGTGTTCGCTGGCAGGCATGGCAGGTCCCAATCAATTCGGTCCAATTTTGGCACAGCCGGCGTTAACCGGGCTTTGAACTTGCGTGCAATTCGCACGTTGGGAGCGGCTGGCATCAGGAACGGCAGGTCCAGCATGCGCGGGCTGGTAGAGTACGCGTGCATCTTCCATGCGATACACGCACGGCCTCCTTGCCCATCGAGGCCAGCGTTGGCTGACTTGAACCCTTTGCACCCAAGCCCAGGACATTGCCCGTGAACGAACGCTTCCAGTCGCTGGTGTATGGCACGGTGTTCGCGATTGCCGTGGGCTGGCTCCTGTTCATCGCCCGCGACATCCTGGTGCCGGTGGTTTTCAGCGTGCTGGTGATCTACGTGATCCTGGGCTTGGCGCGATTGCTCGCAAGGATCCCGGTCATGGGCAGCACGCAACCGACCAAGCTGCATTACGCCGTGTCGATCCTGCTGATCGTGCTGGCCCTTTTCGCGGGTGCGTCATTGCTGCTGTCACAGATGGTGCGCGTGGCCGAGTTGGCGCCGCAATACCTGGCATCGCTGCTGACCACCATCCAGCGCGGTGCCGTGGCGCTCGGTATTGAATCCGAGCCCAGCTGGACCAGCCTGCGCGCCGAATTCCTCAAACACATCAGCCTCACCGGCATCGCCGGCGGCACCATGACCCTGGTGCTCTCCTTGCTCGGCAGCCTGATCGTGGTGTCGCTGTACGTTGCCTTCCTGCTCCTGGAGCAGAAGGTCATGCCGGCGAAACTGGCCGCCATCGGGCGCGAAACCGGCGGTGGCGAACAACTGCAGAAGATCATCACCCACGTCAATGCCCGCATCGGTACCTACCTGGCGATGAAGACGCTGATCAGCCTGCTGACCGCCGTCGTCAGCTACGTGATCATGCGGCTGTTCGGCCTGGAGTTCGCCGCGTTCTGGGCGGTGCTGATCTTCTTCCTGAATTTCATTCCCTACGTGGGTTCATGGCTCAGCGTGCTGATCCCCTCGCTGTTCGCGCTGCTGCAGTTCGGCAGCGAATTGCACCTGGTGTTGGGCATCATCGCCGTGCTGTCGGTGGCGCAGTTCTTCCTCGGGAATTTCCTCGACCCGTACCTGATGGCGAATTCGCTCAACCTCAGCGGCTTCGCGATCCTGATCAGCCTGGCGGCCTGGGCCGCGCTATGGGGCATACCGGGTGCATTCCTGGCCGTGCCCATCACCGCCTGCATCACCATGGTGCTGGCGGAATTCAAGGGCACCCGGCCCATCGCCATCCTGATGTCACGCAACGGAACCGTGGGCGACGACGCCTGATCCGGGCCGCGATGTGTCGTCCACAGTCCGTCCTGCGCAGCAAGCCCCGGCATAAAAGGCGATAATTGCGCCCCACGTTTTTTTGCTGCCCGACGACCCATGCTCGATCCCACCCTGCTGCGCGCCAACCCCGCCGAACTCGCCCAACGCCTGCTGGCCACCCGTGGCCACGTGCTCGACGTAGCCGCGCTGGAATCGCTGGAGTCCGCGCGCAAGCAGCTGCAGACCCGCACCCAGGAACTGCAGAACCTGCGCAACACCCGTTCCAAGGCCATCGGCCAGGCCAAGGCGAAGGGCGAGGATGTGGCTGCCCTGATGGTGGAAGTCGCGGGCTTCGGCGAGGAGTTGAAGGCGTCGGAAGTGGAGCTGGAGCGCATCCGCGCCGAGATCGAAGCCATCGCACTGGGCCTGCCCAATCTTCCGCACGCCAGCGTGCCGCCGGGCAGCGACGAAACCGGCAATGTCGAACAGCACCGCTGGGGCACGCCACGCGATTTCGATTTCGAGGTGAAAGACCATGTCGAGCTGGGCGTTCGCCACGGCTGGCTGGATGGCGACGCCGGCGCGAAATTGTCGGGCGCGCGTTTCACCGTGCTGCGCGGGCAACTGGCGCGGCTGCACCGGGCGCTGGCGCAATTCATGCTCGACTTGCACAGCAACGAACACGGCTATGAAGAAACCAATGTCCCGCTGATCGTCAACGAAGACTCGATGCGCGGCACTGGCCAGCTACCGAAATTCGAGGAGGATCTTTTCTCTACCCTGGTCGGCGAGAGCAAGCGCTACCTGATCCCGACCTCGGAAGTCCCGCTGACCAATATCGTGCGTGACGAAATCCTCGAGGACGGCGCGTTGCCGCTGCGCATGACCGCGCACTCCATGTGCTTCCGCGCCGAAGCCGGCAGCCACGGCCGCGACACGCGCGGCATGATCCGCCAGCACCAGTTCGAGAAGGTGGAGATGGTATCGATCGCGCGTCCGTCCGAGAGCTACGACGAACACGAGCGCATGACCCGTTGCGCGGAAGTTGTGCTGGAAAAACTCGGCCTGCCGTACAAGCGCATGCTGCTGTGCACCGGCGACATGGGTTTCTCCGCCACCAAGACTTATGACCTGGAAGTCTGGCTGCCGTCGCAAGGCACCTACCGCGAGATTTCCTCGTGCTCCAACTGCGAGGACTTCCAGGCCCGTCGCATGCAGGCGCGTTGGCGCAATCCCGCCACCGGCAAGCCGGAACCCGTGCATACGCTCAACGGTTCGGGTGTTGCCGTCGGCCGCTGCATGATCGCGGTGATGGAGAACTACCAGAACGCGGATGGGTCGATCACGATTCCCGAGGTGTTGCGGACGTATATGGGTGGGGTTGAAACAATCTCGTAGTCATTCAAGGTTCTGAATCAGGTCGGTGCCGCAATAAATAGCGACGTCATCCCAGCGAACGCTGGGATCCATCTTGATCTTCCTGGGTGGATCGAACGTCACTAGCCAAAGTCAAAATGGGTCCCAGCTTGCGCTGGGATGACGCCCCGTATTTTCATTACTGCGAGAAAACGTCGTCCCTCAAGCCGCAAGCCGCACTGGCTCCGGAATCGAAGCCAGCGCACCGGCAATCGCATCGCTGCGATGTTGCGGCGAATACGCCACGCCTTCCGCACGCACGAACTCCACGTCGTTGATGCCCAGGAACGCGAACACCTGGCGCAGGTAGGCTTCCTGGAAATCGGTGGGCGAATTGGTGTGGATGCCGCCGCGACCGCTGGCGATGATCACTTTCTTGCCGCCGGCCATGCCTTGCGGGCCGTTTTCGGTATAGCGGAACGTCTTGCCGGCGACGGCCACGCGATCAATCCAGGCCTTCAGCGTGGACGGAATGCTGAAGTTGTACATCGGCGCGCCGATCACCAGCACGTCGGCGGCCAGGAACTGTTCCATCGTGCGCGCTGCATCAGCGGTCTCGGCTGGATCGGACTGGGCCAGCGAGTTCCCGGTCAGATGGGGCAGGGGGTTGGCGTCCAGGTCGCGGTACTCGACCTGCATCTGCGGCAGTTGGTCCTGCCAACGGGCTACGATGGCGGCGGTAAGCTCGCGCGTCACCGAGCCGGTGCCCAAGGCGCTGGAGTCAAGGTGGAGAAGTTTCATGGCGGTATCCCTTGCGGTAAGCGGCCAGGGCCGCGTTGGGTGCCACGATAGATTGTTGCCTGTATGGAATAAATCTGGTTTAATATCACTAATTGTTCTGGATATGGAATTATTGCCATGCAGGATCTGAATGACCTTTTTTACTTCGCCATGGTCGTGGACCACGGCGGTTTCGCTGCGGCAGAGCGCGCGTTGGGGATTCCCAAATCGCGCCTGAGCCGGCGCATCAGCCAGTTGGAAACCGACATGGGCGTGCGCCTGCTGCAGCGTTCGACGCGCCGCTTCGCGGTGACCGACGTCGGCATGAGCGTGCATCGCCATGCGCAGACCATGTTGGCCGAGGCACAAGCCGCGCGCGAAGTGGTGGATCGCCTCAGTGCCGAGCCGCGCGGCGTGGTGCGCGTGAGCGTGCCGGTGGAAATCGCGCAGACCCAGTTGCCGAAGATCCTGCCCCTGTTCCTGGACCAGTACCCCAAGGTGCGCCTGCAACTGCACGTCAACAACCGGCGCGTGGACATCATCAACGAAGGCTACGACGTGGCCCTGCGCGTGCGGGCCAAGCTGGACGACGACGGCAGCCTGGTCATGCGCAGCTTCGGCCATATCCAGCAGTTGATGGTCGCCAGCCCCAAGTACCTGCAACGTGCGGGTCGCCCGCGTGATCCGGAGGAACTGGCGCAGCACGTGACCCTCAGCACCAGCGAAGACGAAGCGCGCCAGCGTTGGGAACTGCACGGCCCCGATGGCGAAGTGCGGCGCGTGGACATCCAGCCACGCCTGTCAGGCTTCGATTTCCCGCTGCTGCAATCGATGGCGCGCGACGGCTTCGGCATCACCCTGTTGCCTGAAACAGTGTGCGCGGACCTGGTGCGAACCGGCGAGCTGGAAGTGGTGCTGCCGGAGTGGTCCTTGCCGCAGGGCATCTGCCATGCCGTGTTCGCCTCGCGTCGCGGCATGTTGCCGGCGGTGCGCGTGTTCATCGATTTCCTGGCCGAACACCTGCCCAAGCAGATCGAGTCCTCGCGGCTTGATTGTGGCGGCAACTGCGACAAGCCAGGCGAGGGCGGCAAGGACGTGCCTGCGGCCAAGGCCAGGAAAGCCTCGTAAGCAAAACGCGATGCTTCATGCGAAAATGCGCCGCGGCCTGCAATGGGCCGGCGTCATGCAACAACGGAGAGATGGCCGAGTGGTTTAAGGCAGCAGTCTTGAAAACTGCCGTAGGTGTGAGCCTACCGTGGGTTCGAATCCCACTCTCTCCGCCATGATGTGTTGGGTTGGGTAAGCATGCAGGCGGATTTTTCGCCATCCGATACTTCTTGAAGGCGGTGGATGATGGCGATGTCGAAGCGGAAAATCCTCGGGACGATCCTTGCAGTAGTGGTTGCGCTGGGCCTTGGCGTGTTTGCGCTGGCCAGTTGGCGCGCCTCGCAATTCCAGCGTGTCGAAGTACTCGAAACCCTGAAAGGCCAGGTCATCGAACTCGAGGCCATCCAGCAGCAGTTGGAGCAGCGCCGCGTGCCTGAAGACTGGAAGGTCGGCGCTTTTATTTCCACGGTTACGCTCAACAAGGCACTGGATACCTTGGAAGGCTCGCAAGTGAAACTGGCGGACTTCCCCGGTGCGACGTTCGAGGTGCTGGAACTGGACGCCAGCCCCCGTTCCGGTTCCACCCGCGTCGGTGTGACCTTGCGCGCCTCCAGCGATGATCGCCCGAACCTGGGCGTGGAGATCACCGGTTCGGCGCTGCTGCTGTTGCGCGGCGTGCAGCACGACGCGGATGGCATGGACACCGCCACGTTCTCGCTGTCCATGCTGGAGATCGCACCGGCCTTGAGCTGGCGCAATTTCACCCTGCGTGGCTCGCGCTTCGCCAACCGGATCGTGTCCTCGCGTGCGACCGAACAAGTGGCGCAAGGCTTGAGTTTCAGCCTGCCGATGCGCGTGCCGGCGGTCATTCCCTTGCAGTTGGACAATGTGGCCACGATTACCGCGGGCCAGTCTTCGTACGACCTGCACCTGAACCTGCCACCTTCCACCATCGATGCCTCGTTCGTACTGGCTGCGCCTATTTCCACGCGCCAGGGCGTGTGGATCATGGGTGGCGACAGGCCCGCGCTGACGCTGCCGACTGCAGACAGCCTGCCCAATGACCGTGGCGAATTGCGCAAGCGCGTCGCATCGCTTGAACAGGTCATCGAAGGCCGACTGTCCAAGGCGCGTGATCCGGCGGCGGACACAGCGCTGTGGATCAGCCGTGAGTACGGCGCTTCCGTGTTCCAGGCGTTCAACGGGCTGACGGAAGAACAGCGTCGCATTTCGATCAAGCTCGAGAATCCGAGCGGTTACCTGATGGAGCGCACGTTCAAGGTGTTGGGCGCGGAAGGTGGCTTCAACAGCAAGCTCACCGCAGGCGAAGGCGCCCTGCAGGTGGGGCAGGTCACGACGCGTTGGGTGGCGAATGAAGGCGTGCACGCCAGCATTCCGCTGCAGGCCAGCGCGACCGCACAAGTGGATTCGTCCGTGCATCCGCCGCGTATTTTCGGCGGCAGCCGGCAGGTCAACGCCGCGCTGGCAGGTGTCGCGACGGAAACCATCGACGTCGCGCTGGGTTTGCGCGCCATCACCCATGGCGGGCAGCAGGCGTTGATGATGGGGCCGGTGGTGGGATGCGATGAAATCAACCTGACCCTGGAAACGGCGACCGAGCCGCGACTGGGCATCCGGCAGTCGCTGCCGCTGACGGATATCCCCGTGGATGGCGTGGTGCTGCTGGATACCGTGCCGCGTGAAGTGCCGCGCGCGGTTTCCTCTGCCAACAGCCGGCTCAGCTTCGTCGGCGAGCCTGCGTGGATAAGCGCGGGTTGGACGAATCCCCGCGTTGAAGTAGGCGACAACGGCTACATGGTCCGTGCGGAATTCAACACCACCGTGCTTGCGAAGCCGACGGCGACAGCGCTTGGCAAGCCCGCATTGGCCGCAGGTTTCAAGCAGGCCTGGGCGGAACAGACCCGGCCGACGTGCGCGGCACGCAAGCCGGCCGTGGTGTTGTTCAACGGCTATGACGTGGTGGAGACGGACGACATCGCCAACATGGCGCGGATGATCATGGGTGGCGGCAACCGCCCCAGCCGCTTGCCGCCGCGGCCGCCGCGCTAGGCAGCAGGCGCTTGCGATGCCACGGGTGCCATGCCCCGTGCGCAAAGCGCTAGGTGGAGTGACGCGATCAGCGTCCGTATTTGTCGATCATCGTCTGGAACTTGGCCTCGTCGATCCCTGACGCCATGTCGTTGATGGCTTTTTCGACGTCGGGGTGGCCCATCAGCCCCTGCATTGCCACGCTGCCCAAGGCTTCGAATGCCTTGGAAAGTGACTCGGTGCCCTCGTATTTCATCGTCTCGAGGGTTTCACGGCCGCAGGTGTCGGTCAGCAGTTTCTCGAACACCACGGTTGCCCCGGCCGTGATCGCCTTGCGTTTGGGTGCCGGAACCGTGGCGAGTTCGCTGGTCAACGGGTGCGCGGACATCGCCGTGAACATCCATTGGACCAGCAGGTTGCGATCGTCCTGGGTGGTCGATTGGATCAGGCATTGGGCAAGTCGATCCTGGTGCTCGCCCGCGCTGGCCTGGGCGCTGGACAGGCCAAGGAAGATCAATGCCGCGTGTTTGTAGTGGTAAGCCATGAGTGTCGTACTTGCGTCGTCCCGTGGATCAGCGTGCGTCCAGCGCATCCCATTCGTGCAAGCCTGCGACCAGCGTTTGCACCGCGCGCGGCACGTTGCTCGCATCCAGTTCGTCGCTGGTGTCGCGCGCGCTGTGGATCACCTGCATCACCTTGGGTACCGACGCGGGCTTCTGGCCGCCGAAGACTGCGAGGATCGGTTCGATCTCGTCACTACCCACCAATGAGAACGACACCGCCGGCCAGCCTTCCGCCAGGAAGGCGAGGTGGTCGGTGGGCGGATATTTGTCGCCTGCACTGAAGCCAAGCGCCGCAGCCTTGCTCTGCGCAGCCATGATCTTCGCCAGCGGCGCATCGGCCTGCGGCGTCATCATCCACAAGGTATCGCCCCAGCCGAAGACATCGAAATTGACGTACAACGTGGGCTTCTCGCGGCCGGCGGTGGCCACCCACGCCTTGGAGCCGAGCAGGCCGGCTTCCTCCAGGTCCCAGAACGCAAGCTGCACGCGATGGTTCTGCAGCGGCTTCGCATGCAGCGCTTGCGCCAGTGCCAGCACCGTGGCCGAACCCGAGGCGTTGTCAGTTGCACCGCGACCGACTTTCACGCGGTCGTAGTGGGCGCCAATCAGCAGCAGGGGTGCATCGGCCTTGCCGCCGAGGTCCGCGATCAGGTTGTTGCCGGTCTTGCCATCGAGGGTGAAGGCTTCGCTGCGCCATGGAATACCCAACGCATCCAGTTGCCGGGTGATGGCGGCGGCGCGTGCGCTCGTATCGTCGCCCGCGCTGATCGCGCCGACCTGTTGTTTCCAGGCGTCGCCTGCGGCATTGGCCGCATCGGCATGGGCGCAGGTGGGGGCTAGCAACAGCCCAGTCGAAAACATGGCCATGAAGGACAGCGTGCGCAGGTTGCTCATCGTGGACTCCGGGAATTTGACAGCAAGTATGGCATTGATGCGCTTGCTGGCAATTCTGGCGAGGCATGTGTGCTTGAATGTGACTTGCTACGCGCAGGTAGCCGGGGATAGTCTCGGTGCTACCACCGCGAAAGGGGCACAGGGATGACGATTCGCGTATATCTGATCGATGACCATGCCCTGGTGCGTACCGGCATGAAGATGATCCTCGCCAGCGAGATGGACATCGAGGTGGTGGGCGATGCCGACAACGGCGAGGACGCGCTTCCACAGATCCGGAAGTTGAAACCCGACGTGGTCTTGTGTGACCTGCACCTGCCGGGATTGAGTGGACTCGAGATTACCGAGCGCATCACCCGCAGCGAGCTGGAAGCGCGGGTCATCATCGTATCGGTGCTGGAAGACGGCCCCTTGCCCAAGCGCTTGCTGGAAGCCGGTGCATACGGCTACATCGGCAAGGCCGGTGATGCCGCTGAGCTCCTGCGCGCGGTGCGCGACGTGTCGCGCGGCAAGCGCTACCTGGGCAGCAACGTGGCGCAGAACCTGGCGCTGTCGAACGTGGGTGGCAATGAAGGCTCGCCTTTCGACGACCTGTCGCCGCGCGAACTGGAAGTGGCGATGCTGCTGGTGCAGGGCTTGCGCCAGGAAGATATCGCCAAGCGCCTCAGCTTGAGCGCGAAGACGGTGAACACGCACAAGACGCGGCTGTTCCAGAAGATCGGCGTGCAGGACAACATTGCGTTGGCCCGCTTGTGCGCGCAGTACGGGTTGCTGGATCCCGCGCGTTCGATCTGATCGAACGCGCAGGATCGCCTACAACCAGCGAGCGATGGTCAGGCGCTGTGGCCGTTGTCCTGCGGCTTGTCTTCGGTCGCTGCCAGCACTGGCAGTTCCTGCGCTTCTTCGTCCGCCATGGCCGGCGCGGCAGGCGTCGGCATGGGTTCGAACAGATGACGCGTGACCGATGACGGTGTGTCTGCATCCGCGGTGAAGAACAGAGAGCCGGTGTTGCCCACCGTTGGGCGAGGCGGGGCAGGGGTTGGCGCGACGGGTGCAGGTTCTACTTCGGTCGTTGCCTCGGCTGCGACGATTGCCTGTGCGACCGGGGCAGCCGCCGCAGCGACCGTTTCGGCCGGGGCAATGCTTTCCACGGCGAAGCTTTCGATGCTGTCGCTTTTCAGGATCTCTGGCGCAGGGGTTGCGGCCACGTCGGCGGGTACTTCGGCAGCAGCAACGACTGGCTGGACTTCCTGCACCACTACAGGCGCCGCCGCTACCTGCGGTTGCGCTTCGACGACACTCGCTTCGACCGTTTTCGCAGGTGCAACCATTGCGGGTGCAATGGACTCGGCCGCGGCGATGGGCTCCGGGGCCGACTCGACAGCCGTTGCTTCAACTATGCGAGGCGCTTCCGCTGCCACCGCTGCGACAGCAACGGCTGCAACGACCGGCACTACCGGACGAGCTGCCGTCGACGCAGGCACTTCATCGTCGAAATCGAATTCAGGCTGCGAACCGTTGGCGATGATGACCTGGGGCTGTTCTTCATCACCCAGGTCGTCGTTGCCGCCGGCTTCATTGCCGGAACCGGCCTCGTCACCTGCACCACGACGACGACGACGACCACCGCGACGTCCACGACGGCGACGGCCCGTGCCATCGCCGGTGTCGGCGGCGTCTTCATTACCGGCTTCAACGCCAGAGGCAGCGATCGCGTCCGGTACCGGCAGCGCTGTGGCGTCGCTTGCGACTGCAGCACTGTCCTTGGCAACGGGCGGAACCACCACGCTGGCGACTGCGGCGGCACTGGCAGGTGCAACGACCAGCTCGGCAGCTTCGGTCGCGTTCTGCGGCGCATTCGGCTTGGGCGCGTCATTGTTGCGTGGCGGACGCGGCTGGCGACCACCGTTCTGGCCAGCGTCGTTCTGCGCTTTCGGCTGGCGCGGCGGGTTCTGCTGCTGTTTCGGTTGTTGCTGCTTCGGCGACTGTTCGTTGCGCGGCTTTTGCGGCTGGCCGTCCTGGGCCTGCGCGTTCTGCGGCTTCGGGCCACGTTCGTCACGGCGTCCGCCACCGGCATTGTTGCCGCCACGGTTCTGGCCCTGCTGGCCACCACGGCTATCGCGACGCTGCTGGCCGTTGTGGTTGCGGTCGTTGCGCTGGCGCTGGTCCTGCTGGCGGGTCTGCTCGGCGAGCGTGGCACTGGATGCTTCGGCGGCATCGCCACCAAACAGGCGCTTGAACCAACCCACCACGCCACCGCTGGCCACCGCGGCGACAGGTGCGGCCTTGGCGAACGTGGGGGCAGGTGCGGGTTTGGCTACTTCTTCGCGTTCTTCGCGCAGCGGTGCCGGCTGCGAATGCTTCACATGGGTGACGGCAGGTGCAGCCGGTATGTTGAGCTGGGCCTTGGTCAAGGCATGCACCGGCAGCTTGCGCGGGGTGTTGCGCTGGTAGCTGGGCTTGGCGCTTTCCTCGCCGAGTTCGTTCTCGCGCACGCGCGTCACTTCGTAATGTGGCGTGTGCAGGGCTTCGTCGGCGACGATGATGATCGGCGCGTCGTGGCGCGTCTCGATCTCACGCAGTGCGCTGCGCTTTTCATTGAGCAGGAAGTTGGCGATGTCGACCGGGGCCTGCACCAGCACCTGCCCGGTGTTCTCCTTCATCGCATGCTCTTCGGCCACGCGGATGATGGACAGCGACAGCGATTCGATGCTGCGCATGCGGCCGTGGCCTTCGCACTGCGGGCACACGATCTGGCTGGATTCGCCCAGGCTCGGACGCAGGCGCTGGCGGCTCATTTCCATCAGGCCGAAGCGCGAGATGCGGCCGATCTGCACGCGGGCACGGTCGTATTTCAGTGCGTTCTGCAGGCGGTTTTCCACGTCACGCTGGTGCTTGCTGCTGGACATGTCGATGAAGTCGATGACCACCAGGCCGCCCAGGTCGCGCAGGCGCAACTGGCGTGCCACTTCGTCGGCCGCTTCCAGGTTGGTCTGGAACGCGGTGTCCTCGATGTCGCTGCCCTTGGTGGAGCGCGAGGAGTTGACGTCGATCGCGGTCAGCGCTTCGGTCTGGTCGACCACGATGGAGCCGCCCGACGGCAGGCGTACGTTGCGCTCGTAGGCGCCTTCGATCTGCGATTCGATCTGGAAGCGGTTGAACAGCGGGATATCGTCGGTGTAGTGCTTCAGCTTGCGCAGGTTCTGCGGCATCACCTGTTCCATGAACTCCTTCGCCGTGGCGTAGAGTTCTTCGGTATCCACCAGGATCTCGCTGACGTCCGAACGCAGGTAGTCACGCAGGGCACGCACGATCAGGCGCGACTCCTGGTAGATCAGGAACGGGGCCGGCTTGCTGAGCGCGGCTTCGGCGACGGAGCGCCAGACCTGCAGCAGGTAATCCAGGTCCCATTGCAGTTCTTCCGCGTCGCGGCCTACGCCGGCGGTGCGGATGATGACGCCCATGTCTTCGGGAATGGCCAGCGAGTCCATGGCCTTCTTCAACTCGGCGCGGTCATCGCCCTCGATCCGGCGCGACACGCCACCGGCGGTCGGCGAGTTGGGCATCAGCACCATGTAGCGGCCGGCCAGCGAGATGAACGTGGTCAGAGCGGCGCCCTTGTTGCCGCGTTCGTCCTTGTCCACCTGGACCACGACTTCCTGGCCTTCGCGCAGCAGTTCCTTCAGGCCGGCCTTGTTGTGGTCGACGCCTGCCTGGAAATAGTCGCGGGAGATTTCCTTCAGCGGCAGGAAGCCATGGCGCTCGCCGCCGTATTCGACGAAGGCCGCTTCCAGTGAAGGCTCGAGCCGCGTGATCCGGCCCTTGTAGATGTTGGATTTTTTCTGTTCTTTGGACGGTTGTTCGATATCGATGTCGTACAGGGTTTGTCCGTCAACGATGGCGACGCGCAGTTCTTCTGCCTGCGTCGCATTGATCAGCATGCGTTTCATGGTTGCGTTCCTCGCGCGCTGCTACCGCGCGGAACACCGTGGGTTTCGCAATCTGGATACTGCTCACCGCCCCTCGCGCAGGCGCGATCGGGCAGGGGTTGGTTTCCAGCGCTGCAACACCACGGCAGGCCGCGGGAGCGCTTTGGTTCATTTAACAAATATGTTTCGGGCCGGCGGCTGCTTGAGCAAGCTCTCGCGCCGCACGGGACATGTTCAGCTCCGACGTCTGACGCACCGGGCGATGGCCGGATTCGCCGACTAGCCGCGGTAACATTCATTGCCCCGAGGGCAATGGCTACGCACTTTGCCGGAATCGTGGGAAGCTGGGCTTCTGGCCCGCAACTTCATGAAGAAGTTGCACAACTTCCTGCGAAATCAAACCCTTATATCGCCCGCCGAGTGTAACAGATAAACCCCGATGACCGAACAGCCCCCCGCCAACACGCCCCAAGGGGCGGCCAAGACCGCCGTACGCACAGTAAAAGTGCCCGAAGACCGCGACGGGCAAAGGCTGGACAACTTCCTGCTCGGCCAGCTGAAGGGGGCTCCCCGCAGCCTGGTCTACAAGCTGGTGCGCAGCGGCCAGGTCCGGGTCAACGGCGGTCGGGCCAAGGCGGACCGCAAGCTGGGGCAGGGTGACGAGGTGCGGATTCCGCCAGTGAGTCTCAATGATCCGGAAGACAAGGCGCCACCGCCGAGCGGGTTCCTGGCGCGCATGGAGGCGGCGATCGTGTTCGAGGACGCGCGCCTGCTGGTGCTGGACAAACCGACCGGCGTGGCCAGCCACGGCGGCAGCGGCATCAGCCACGGGGCCATCGAAACCATGCGCGTGCTGCGCCCGCACCAGAACCTGGAGCTGGTGCACCGGCTGGATCGCGACACCTCAGGCCTGCTGATCATGGCCAAGAAGCGCTCGGCGCTGACCGAACTGCAGGCGCTGATGCGCGAAGAGGGCGGTACCGGCATTCGCAAGCGTTACCTGACCCTGCTGGTGGGCCGCATGCCGGATGGCACCATGAGTGTCGATGCGCCCCTGCATGTTGGCCTGCGCCAGGGCGGCGAGCGGCACGTGCAGGTGAACCCGATCGGCAAAGAATCGCTCAGCCATTTCAGCGTGCTGGAGCGGCGCGGCGGTCATTCCTATTGCGAGGTGCGCATCGAAACCGGCCGCACCCACCAGATCCGCGTGCATGCGCAGCACATCGGCCATCCGGTCGCGGGCGACGACAAGTATGGCGACGAGGCCACCAACAAGCGCCTGCGCGAACAGTCCGGGCTGAAGCGGCTGTTCCTGCATGCTGCGTCATTGGAGTTCGCGCTGGATGGCGGCAAGGCGCCGTATCTGTTGAATGCGCCGCTGGCGGAAGATCTGGCGGCGGCATTGGAGCGCTTGGGCTGAGGTCCTCACGCACTCCACCAAGCCTTGCATACCGGGCGCGATGTGGTGCGCTAGGTGATATGTGAATACATAAATCCGTTCGTGGTGAGCTTGTCGAACCACGCTCTTGCATTAGACCTGCAGATCACCTCAGCTGGGGTTTTTCGCGAACAGCGTGGTTCGACAGGCTCACCACGAACGGAATTTTAAAAGATTCACCACGAACGGGAATCTAGAAAAGCTCCCCACGAACGTGATTCAAGGATTCAAAGCATGCGTGTTCGGGTTGTCCAGAGCTTTCCTAGTCCAGCTTGAAGCAGTCAGCGGGGCGCTCGACCGGCGGTTTGAAATTCACTGGCACCTTGATCGACATCGGTACAGGCTGGCCCCGGCGGGTGGCCGCCTGGAATTGCCAACTGGGCACGCGTTCAAGCGCCGCCTTGTCCAGCGCGGCGTTGCCACTGCTCTGCGCCAGCACTATTTCGGTCGGCTTGCCTTCCACGCCTACGGTGACCGTCAGCACGGCCGTGCCGCCGACGCCTGCGCACGCCACTTCAAAGGGGTAATCCGGCGGTGGTGTCTGCGTGGCCATGACCTGCGTGGAGGGAATGAAGGGTTCGGCAGGAGCGTCGGCCTTGCCGCATGCGCCGAGCAGGGCGGGCACCAGTGCCGCAAGAGCGACCGTGAGGAAGGTGCGGGAAGTGGCATGTACGCCAACCCGCTCGAAAAAATTAATGCGGCTCATGGGGTCACCAGCGCGTCGGCCTTGGCGGCACAGATGAAATCATTTTCGCTCAAGCCACCGACGTCGTGGGTGGAATAACGCACCACGGCCCGGTCGTAGTGCACGCCCAGGTCGGGATGGTGGTCTTCTTCGTGGGCAACGTAGGCCAGTGCATTCACGAAGGCCATGGTCTGGTAGTAGTTGTCGAACTTGAAGGTCTTGCTGATCGCGCGGCCTTCTTCCACCAGCGCCCAACCAGAGACCTGCACGACCAGTTCGGCCACGCGCGCCTGGGTGAGTTTGTGTTCGCTGCCCTTGAGCGGCAGGCAGTGGGCGCGGACCAGGGGGATGAGGTCGGACATGGCGGTTTCCTTCGATTCGTTACTCGCTGAACGTACCACGCACGCAATGACGGGTTCGGCTGGGCGGCTTTGATGTGAGATGGCTAGAATAGACCCATGATCCATATCTCCGACAGCGCCCAGGGCCACTTCCGCAAATTGATCGAACGGGAGGCCATCCCCGGGATGGGCGTGCGCCTGAGCGCCGTGGAGGCCGGCACCACGCGTGCGGATGCGCGCCTGGAGTTCTGCGAGCCCCGCGACTTGGTCGGTGACGAATGGGCCGTGGATTGCGAAGGCTTCACCCTGTACGTGGACGCCAGCAGCGTGGCCTGGCTGGATGGCGCGGAAATCGATTACGTCACCCAGGGCGCGGGCAGCCAGCTCAACATCAAGGCACCCAAGATCAAGGGCCAGGCACCGGCGGAATCCGCGTCGCTGGTCGAACGCGTGCGCTGGGTGGTGGAGAACGAGGTCAATCCGCAGCTCGCCCAGCACAAGGGCCGGGTATCAGTGGAGCAGGTCAACGCCGACGGATTGGTGCTGTTGCGCTTCGGCGGTGGCTGCAACGGCTGCGGCATGGCCGACGTGACCTTGAAGCAGGGCATCGAGAAGACCTTGATGGCACGCGTGCCGGGCGTCACCGCCGTACGCGACGTGACGGATCACGCGACCGGCGATGCACCGTACATCCCGCGCGAAAGCGCGGCCTGACTCCGCCGCCCGGTGACGCGCGCCGCCGAAATAATCGCAGCGCTGCTGGAGGGCAAGCCTGCCCCTGTTGTTGAACGACACACGGGCATGCCGTATGGCTGGGGCCTGTGGCTGCGGGCATTGAAAGAACGACTCGGCAGCGTCAGCCGCGACAACGCCGACCACATGGTCGCGTTGTTCGCGCAGCGCCCGCAGGCGACGGCTGCCCCGCGTAGTCCTGCGCTCAACCGCTGGCAATCGTTCCGCGCCTTGTTCTACCAGGACTTGGAGCCGCCGCTGCGCGAAGAGCGCGGCCTGCGCTGGTTTGCCGGCGCGACCAGCGTGTTGATGCATGTACTGTTCGCGCTCTTGCTCGTGCTGCTGGCGGTGGTTGGCCTGCCGCCGCCGCCACCGGCCGCGGAGGACAGTCGCGTGGCGGTGGAGTTCATCGGCGAAGGCACGCCGGAAGAATCCGGCGGTGGACCACCGGCCGAACAGGCGGAGTCGGCACAGGCGGCAGCGCCTGCGGCGGCTCAATCGGCGGCGGCAGCACCGTCGAGCACTTCACCATCTGCAGCGGAAGCACCCGCGGTTCCGCCACAGGAAGTCGCTGAGCCTGCACCTGCCGTGGCCCAGCAGAACGTGCAGGTGACCGAAACACCCATGCCCACGGTGGAATTCGTGTTGCCGCCGACCACGGCGCGCACGCCGCAAATCGCACCGCCGCAGATCAAGCCACGCGAACTCAGCATCCCAACGCGTGAAGTCACCATGGTCGAAACGCCGCGGCCATCGCGACCGCTGCCACAGCGTGAAATCGCGGTGCCGCAGGTGTCGCAGGCCACGCCCCAGATCCGCGAGCGCGAGATTACAGCGCCGGTGTCACCGGTACGCGCGGTGCAATTGCCAACGCGTGCGATTCCAGCGCCCGAGCTGCGCGCACCCAGCGTGAGTGTGCGCCAGGCTGAAATCCCATTGCCCAGTCGCGGCACGGCGTCGTCCAGCGACAATGCCAACGCCACGAGCCCATCCTCGGCTGGATCATCCGCGCAGGCGGCCACTACGCCGCAAGGTACGCAAGCGGGCGCCACGGCATCAGGCTCGGCGACCGCCAACCGCCCGGGGGCATCCCCCAGTCCGCAGCGTGGTGATGATTGGGGTGCATCGAACCGCAACGTGCCGGGATCGGCGGGCGCGTCGCCGGGCAGCAGTGCGGGTTTGTTCAATGCAGACGGCAGTGCGCGCGTGCCGGACAGTGGTTCGGGCACGACCAGCCGACCGGGCGCGCCCGGTTCGCGGCAACAGCAGCAAGCGGACGCGGACCGCGCCAGCAAATGGCTGGAACGCCCGGAGTATCCGTATGAGCCGACGATGTTCGACAAGTACTGGGTGCCGAACGAGTCGGTGCTGGCCGAGTGGGTACGTCGTGCGATCCGCGAGGTCGAGGTGCCGATACCCGGCACGTCGAAGAAGGTGAAGTGCGTGGTGTCCGTGCTGCAGGCGGGTGGCGCATGCGCGATGTACGACCCCAACCTCAACGATCAGCCCTCTAGCGGCAAACCACCGCCGGTCATCCCGATCAAGCGGAAGCCGATTCCGGTGGATAGTTGAGGTTGATTGGTTTTCTGGAATTATCCACGTCCATACGTTAGTTAGGCGGCATATGAAGACTCTCTTGTTTGTAGTGATGAGCCTTGCTCTTTCATCATGCGCAAGTTCGGGCAGCGCAGGCGGTGCTATGACCCAGGCAGAGTGCATAGCTCGCGTCGACGTGCTCAAGGCGAATGCTGCTGCAGCTTGGGCTGCGGCGGAGCCCGCCAAAGAATTTGCTCGTAACAATCCTGATTCAGCTGATGCAAAAATTGCTGCTGAGACGGCGACGCGAAAAGCCGCAGGCGTAGCTGTTGATAGTGCTCAGGCGGCCGCTGATCTTGGTATTGGCCCTTGTAAAGGCATGTTCTAGACTGCCACCTGACAATTCATTCAAGCCAAGCCCACATCAGGGCGGCGCCTAAGTGCACGCCTTCGGCTATATTTGCACCCAGTCGCCGCCCCGCTGCGGGCCGGCTTAGTTCAGGCGTTAGGCCGCAAAAGGCACCTTCCGTGAATCTCAACCAAGTGACAATTCCAGCTACAGACGTTGAGCTTTGCTCAGCTTTCTATCGGGATATGGGCTTTACGCAGATTGTGCGGTCACACCCTCGCTACGCGCGCTTCGAGTGTCCAGATGGAGACGCAACGTTCTCTCTGCACTACGTAGAGAGTTTGGCACCGGAAACTGGCGTTGTCGTTTACTTTGAGTGCGCCGACCTGGACACAAAAGTCGCGCATCTTCAGGGCAATGGGTTTATTTTCTCGCAGCTACCCAAAGACGAGAGTTGGTTATGGCGAGAGGCTCGGCTTAAAGATCCCGCAGGCAATGAAATATGCTTGTTCTGGGCCGGCGACAATCGCAAGAATCCACCTTGGCGGGTTGCGGCCTAACAGTTC